>Ga0222626_1000029_pt1 | contig 111076 bp, 106 predicted proteins | sample AntAcemetageno91_FD_179862 | JGI IMG/M metagenome (GOLD analysis project Ga0222626, IMG submission 179862) | Saline water microbial communities from Ace Lake, Antarctica - #91 | ecosystem: Environmental > Aquatic > Non-marine Saline and Alkaline > Saline | place: Antarctica: Ace Lake...
TGCATAGCCGATATCAACATACATGGACGAGTCGCACCAGGGCGGGCTTTAGCTCACTTTAAACTTTAGTTCACTTCAAACTCTTGCAGCGATTCTTCAGGCAGAGCCGGAGAACTTTGATCTGGCCCAAAGTACCAGGTTTTTCAGGGCAAAATAAAAAAACGACGATGCAAAGGAATAGAATCTTGATTAAAAGAGATGGAATCAATGCCGCGGGACAATTTTTTTATCCTGTCCTGCGGCCTATGCTTGGGTAAATTTTACTCGTTCCCTAAATGATCGTAAACAAAATGGGATTTTTAAATTAATTTATATCTCATTTATTAAAACGTAAGGAGTAAAATTATGGAAAAACAAGTCATTATATTCGATACCACATTAAGAGACGGCGAACAATCCCCCGGTGCCAGCATGAATACCGCGGAAAAGCTGAGGCTTGCCACGCAGTTGGAAAAACTGGGGGTGGATGTGCTGGAAGCCGGATTTCCCGCAGCTTCAAAAGGCGACTTTGATGCGGTTTCAAAGATCGCGGGAAAACTCAAAAAAACCGAGGTTGCCGCCCTGGCGCGCACCTCCAAAGCAGATATTGACCGAGCCTGGGGTGCCATACAGCATGCCGCAACACCGAGAATCCATACGTTTATCGCCACATCCGACCTCCACATGCACTACAAGTTGAACATGACAAATGATCGGGTTGTCAAAACCGCTGTGGAAGCGGTCAAATATGCCGCGTCTTTTACCGACAATGTGGAATTTTCAGCGGAAGATGCGTCTCGAAGCGATCGGGATTTTTTGTGCAAGGTTTTTGAAGCCGCCATTGACGCCGGAGCAACAACCATAAACATTCCGGACACCGTCGGCTATGCCATACCCATGGAATTTTCCGATCTGGTCAAATATGTCATGAGCCATACCCCCAATATAAACAAAGCCGTGGTAAGTGTTCACTGTCACAACGACCTGGGGCTTGCCACTGCAAATACCATTGCGGCAATAAGCGCCGGTGCCAGACAGGCAGAAGTGACCATCAACGGCATCGGTGAACGGGCCGGCAATACTTCCCTTGAAGAACTGGTCATGGCAATTCACACCAGGCCCAATTACCTTCCGCTGCGGTCCAATATCAAAACAGAGCTTATTTATCCCACAAGCAGACTGGTCAGTATGATAACCGGTATCATCGTACAACCGAACAAGGCGATTGTCGGCGCCAATGCATTTGCCCACGAGGCCGGAATTCATCAGGACGGCGTACTTAAAAATCCCATGACCTATGAAATTATGAAACCGGAAACCATCGGTCTCAGCGCCAGCAAGCTGGTTTTAGGAAAGCACTCCGGAAGACACGCCCTTCGCTCACATTTAAAGGATATGGGATATGATCTTTCCGACGAAGAGTTACAGCTTGTTTTTACAAAATTCAAGGAACTGGGCGATAAGAAAAAATATATTGTGGATGAGGATCTGGAAGTTATTGTTACCGAGGGCATCCTGCGAACCACCGATATTTTCCGTCTGGAATATCTGCACGTGACCAGCGGAACCACTGTCTTTCCAATGGCAAGCGTCAAGCTTTTGATAAATGAAAGATCTGTTCAGGATGCAGGTTACGGAAACGGACCCATTGATGCCGCTTTTAACGCCATCGCCAAACTTACCGGCACGCAATCCGAACTATTGAGGTTTTCGGTCAGCGCCCTTACCGGCGGCACGGACGCCCAGGGCGAAGTCACGGTCCGCTTAAGCGAAGAGGGGTTAACCGCACTGGGCAGAGGAGCGGACCCCGATATCATCACTGCCAGTGCCAAAGCCTATATAAACGGACTTAACCGTCTGGAATACTTGAAGGCCAATCCCGTGGTCGCAATGACCTGATCCTGTTTTCAAAAAAGCCCAAGGGGCTGCAAGGCCCCTTGGGCAAAATTTTATACGTTCAGAGTACCGATGATATCCCCCACCTCGGCAATGTTTCTTTCCTCTAGAAATGCTTCTATCCCTTCGATGATATCTATGGTGGCATGGGGGTTTATAAAATTTGCCGTACCCACCTGAACCGCTACAGCCCCTGCGATCAAAAACTCCAGCGCATCTTTCGCCGTCATGATTCCCCCAACCCCGATTACCGGGATATTGACCGCTTGAGCCGCCTGCCAGACCATTCGGAGGGCAACGGGCCGGATTGCCGGTCCGGAAAGCCCTCCGGTGATATTGGCAAGCTTTGGACGCCGGGTTTCAATATCTATGGCCATCCCCGTTATGGTGTTGATCAAAGAGATGGAATCGGCGCCCTCTCCTTCCGCACTGCGAGCGATTTCAGTGATATCGGTTACATTGGGCGAAAGCTTGACCATCATATGCCGGGTCGTGCGCTTTCTAACCGCTCTGACCACCTGGGCCGCGGATTCCGGATAAACCCCAAAGGCCATGCCGCCGCACGTAACATTGGGACATGAAATATTTACCTCAATGCCGGAGACTTCTTCAATATCTTCAAGGCGCGAGGCCAGTTCAGCATATTCTTCGACAGTTTTTCCATAGATGTTTACAAATACCGGCGCATCAATCTTTTTTAAAACCGGTAATTTTTCTTTAACAAATGCTTCCAGACCCACATTTTCAAGGCCAATGGCATTGAGCATGCCGCACGGTGTTTCAACGATTCTCGGGGGGGGGTTCCCCCTGGACGCTTCAAGGGACAACCCCTTTACAATAATGCCGCCCAGACGGTTTAAGTCTATAAGCTTTTCAAACTCTCCGGCATATCCGAAGGTTCCGGATGCCGTTAGCACAGGATTTTTTAATGTTAGTTTCCCGAGAGTAACCCGCAAATCAGACTTTTTTTTATTCATCTCAACAAATCCATTCAATTTAATGCCTAACCTCGACGTGTCCGTTCCCAAACCCTCCCTAAACACAAATTAAAACCTTTTATAAAATAATTATTGATAGATAGCAAGTCTCCATGTAACCTCTTACAGGGTAAACGCATTTGAATCCCAATATAGGAAGAACGCTCCACGACGGCGTATATCTCTTTCCAACCGACTGAAACTTGTGCTTAAGCACCCGTAAGCCCGAGCCGAGCCAAAGTTGTTAAGAACAATTCCTCGTAAAATTATCCTATTGATTCTTTTGTCATAATTTCATTCGGCTCGGGCTAACGCGTTCTAAAGCCCTTCAAACAGTCAGTCGGTTTCCAAGAGAAACACGCCGTCGCTACGCTACACCGAAATCAAATGCGTTTGCCCTGTAACCTCTCAAGAACTTAGGGGCTTCGCCCCAATTGGAAGAATGGAATACACCAAGAGCTGTTAAAAAAATTTTAAAGATCTATAATCAGAAACGAAACGTTGAGGTGATAGTTTGAAAAAAATTTTAGGGATTATCGGTTCTCCGCGCAAATTGGGAAATTGCGAAATCATGGTCAAAGAGATCAGCCGGCAAATTTCAATCCCCCATGAATTGAATCTGTTACGTCTTCAGGATTTTAAGATCCTTCCTTGCAGGGGATGCTACCAGTGCCTTTACAACACCGAACAATGCGTGCTTGAAGATGACCTGGCTCCGGTGATAAACGCCATGCTTGATGCTGATGCATTGATCGTATCCGCACCCACTTATTTTCTGGGCATCAATTCATGCATCAAACAGGTTCTTGACAGAGGGCTGTCGGTGTTGGCTCACATTGAAAAGCTATGGCAAAAACCGGCTGTGGGTGTTGTAACAGCAGGTATTGAGGGCAAGGAAGGTTATAGTTTACTTGGCATTCAAAGTTTTTTAAAACTGATTTTGGCAGAAAATAAAGGGTGCAAAATCGTTTACGGCGCCCTTCCGGGAGAAATTTTCATGAACCCGGAGAATAAACGGACGGCCGCTGAATTGGCTTGTGCCCTGTTTGATCCGTGTGTTGAAAAAAAAGGAGCATGCTGCCCTCTATGCGGCGGGGATACGTTCCGGTTTATCGAGAACAACAGGGTGCGGTGCATGCTGTGCAGCAATTCGGGAATTATGACCCTGCAGGATGGTGTACCGGTATTTGCAATAAAAAAAAGTGATCACGAACTTTTTCTCAGCAAGGAAGAAGCCGTAAAACACAGACAATGGCTGCTCGGTATGAAGTCACGGTTTGTCGGGCAAAAAAAGGCTCTCAAGAAAATTACCGGGTCTTATATTCGGCAAGGAAGCTGGATCAAACCCTAACAAGTGTCCATCCATAAATGGTCTTTTTGTCTGCCCAGTAAAATATGGATGGACACTCATTTAAGATCATTTTGATAATTTCTCGGCGATCTCGGCAAACAACTTGGTTATCGGAGAATCTGTATATTTTTCCTGAAAAGAGATGCCGTTATCTCCGCATGAAACAAAATTCGGATCAAACGGAATTTTTCCCAGAAACCGAATGCCCGCCTCCCGGGCGGTTTTTTCTCCTCCGCCGGTTCCGAACAACTCGACCATTTTATTGCAGTGAGGACAGGTAAAGCCGCTCATGTTTTCAATAAGACCAAAAATATCCATTTTTAAGGTTTTGCAGAAATTGATGGATTTTCTGACGTCCGCCAGCGCCACCTCCTGAGGGGTGGTAACGATGATTGCCTGGGCATCGGAAATTGTCTGTGCAACGGTCAACGGCTCATCACCGGTACCCGGCGGGGAATCAATGATCAGAAAATCCAGTTCACCCCATTCGACTTCACCGATAAATTGCCGAATAGCGGAATATTTAAGCGGACCCCTCCATATAACGGCATCGTCTTTACTTGCAATCAACGATTCTATTGAAACTGCTTTCAAGTTATCCGAATACCTCATGGGGTCCAGTTTGTTGCTCTTACTCATGCCCAGCATCCCTTTCAACCCGAGCATTCTCGGTACGTCCGGTCCATGTAAATCAACATCCATAATTCCCACGTCGAATCCCTTTTTGGCAAGCGCCATGGCCAGGTTAACAGAGGTGCTGGTTTTGCCCACCCCGCCTTTGCCGCTCAATACGACGAATTTTTTCTTTATTTTCTTCAAAGAGCTATGCACAGAAGCATCCTGTTCCGCCTGCGCATTTTTCTGTTTTTGGGCGTCATCAACATTTTTATGAATTTCTACCATAGTCCTTATCTCCTATTAAGTTAATATAAATTTAAGCCTGATATTACAACAAGTTACCTTTCACAGCGATAAACGATCTCATGATTGCATCTTGGACAGCTTTCAGGCCTTCCCGTACCCAAGGGTTCAACCCATTTGTGGTTGCATTTGCCACACGTGAACGCTCGCACTTGATCTTCCATTTTGTAGTTTCCGCCTTCAATATTTATGGCCTTTCCGTTAATCAGAGCATCTGCGACGATTTTTCTGGCCTGTTGAATAATTCGTCCAAAAGTGGCTCTTGAAATATGCATGTGCTGCCCCGCTTCTTCATGGGACATTCCCTGAAGATCAGCAAGCCTTATGGCTTCACGTTCATCAACCGTAAGGCGCACTTCGGAAAGGTCGTGCATGGGAATTCCCCTTGGCTTGAAGTAGCTGATTTCAGGGTTAAACGCCACCATGCGATGTTTCTTTGGTCTTACCATAACCATCCTTTATGAGTATATACTCAAAAATAGAAAATTAAGTATTCCAATCCATATTGTCAAGGATTTTATTAGGTTTTATTTCAACGATTCATTGCCGTTTCCACGATATGTTTGACAAATTTTGGTAACATGTTATCTTAGTCCTGAATTGGCCCCTGTGCTTGATCCCGAAAGACTGCGGGCATTTTTCCCGACCCTATCGAGATAGAAATTCCGAGGCGTTTAAATATGGTATCAATTTTAAAAAAACAGAAAGATAAAATTATATCAAAAGCGTTACGATCATTCGTTAATTTTATAATCACTGACTACGGTAAATTAATAAATTTCGATATAAATTCAAGAGATAAAACGATATTTCTTAAAGTTTCACTAAAAGGTGAAAATGAGGTTCTTAACATCGCTTTTTCAAATTACAGTATTGTAACAGAACATAAAAATACTTATTTCCAATTTGACAGTATATGGACGTCCAAAGAATGGATTAATATCCTTTTCGATAAAAAACTGTCGGATATTTTCGAAGAGAATAAGATTCAAATCCCAGGCTATATTGCAACGCCGATAAATATATGTCTCTGAAATTAATGATCTTTTAATAATAGCCCCTGATTTATGCGACTTCCATGGAATGCAGGGATATTGGGGGTAAAGGCGGAAATAAACTATTTTAATTGTAACCTGTCCGGAATTTGCATTTAAGTGAGCCAATAGAAAAAAGTCTATTGTGACGCTACAATCATATCGGCTGCTTTTTTGGTTGTTTCCTCGAGGTTTTGTATCAAATTGGATATAAGTTTTTTTATTCTTACCGGTTGAGCCTCCCACTCCTGTAACAAACGAACGGAATCAAGTACGCCTAATACAACCGGTCCATCCGCAACCGCCGAAGCGCTTCGTTTACTATTGCTCTGTTTTAACATTGCCATTTCTCCGATAAAATTTCCTTCAGACAATGTATCAACGGTCAGTAAGCCTTTGGAGGTCTGCTTTTTTATTTTCACCCGGCCTTCTAAAATAACATAAACCCAGTCACCAATGCTGCCTTCTTTAATAATAACGGCTTTATCTGAGAAGCGTTCCTCGCTCACCATATAACCGATCACCTTTGAATCGACAGTCATGTATGAACCTCCTTACGCCATTAAAAAGAAACCCAACCTTTTTCGATCATCCGGTTCCATATGGGTAAAAGCCGTGCCCAGAGAAATAGTACCATTTGTTTTATCTTTTTTAAGCCAAAGAATTTTTGCGGTCATATTCATTTTCTGATTCGGCATAAGATATGTGCTGATGAAAAGTTCGTCCCCGAAATTAGGGGTATAGTTGAGTAAGCCTGATGTCTTAACGGTCATGCCCAATCCCCCCTTGCTGATATCCCTAATTCGGCCCGGAAGCTTAAGATCCTTGGGACTGTTTACCGGACGAAAAACACATTCCAGACTGACGCTTTTCCGGTAAAACTTACGCTTGTCTTCCTGCGGGTCATACCCCCCGTGAGTTTGTCCTTCATTTAATTTTTCTTGTTTTAAGCTCAACTCAACGACCATTTTGTTCATCCGCGTAATAAGCTTTAACGCTTGGCCCGCGATACGCTTAAGAACGTCAGGCATCTGCTTATAATCATTCAAAAGCATAGCAGGATGCCAGACTTCCAGACAACAATCTTCAAGGGCCCTGGCCGATGCGGAACGTGTGCCGGTGTTACCGGAAAGAAAGGCCATTTCACCTAAAGTCATGCCGGGATCAAGGATGGCAACCCGAGTTTCCGCGCCGCCGGATTCAACAAATATTCCGACTTTACCGCTAATAACCTCATATATCGAGATTCCATAGTCTCCCGCTTTGATAATCAAATCGCCCTTGGAATAATTAAGTTTAACCACCGGTGGAATTTTCTCTTTGTTTTTTGTCATGGGTCTGTCCGGGTTTGAATGCATAAAATCAAAGGGTTTAGATACCTTGGCATATAGCCTTCCTGAGTCATACGGACTTAACAAGAGCAATCAACTAGTTGATAACATACTGTAACCTTAGAATATAAATCTTAAAGCATTTTTTTTATTGATAGGCAACCATTTTTATAATTCCCTTTTACAAAATAATCGGTTTTACCCTCCCGACAATCCGATCCGACGGTATTAGGCGCCTATTAAAACAGAATCGACAAAATTTTGTCGATCTTGCGCGGTCTAAATTTATTTTGCAATTGCGACAGATAGTGGATACTGGTCTCTGGATGCTGGATAATGAAGGATAATTTGCCGTTCGGGGAATAAATATCTGTTGATAAATTTCTTGACATCTCATATATAAATAAATAGGTTTTCATAAAATTTTAATTTTTTTTATGCATAGGAGTACACTATGATCGAAGTTCGTATTCACGGTCGGGGCGGTCAGGGCGGAGTCACATCAGCCGAACTTCTGGCGCTGGCTGCTATTAATGAGGGGAAGTATGCCCAGGCCTTTCCCACTTTTGGCCCGGAAAGGCGAGGTGCACCGGTAATAGCCTTCTGCCGAATAGACGATAAAAAAATTCGTATTCGATCTGCTATTTACACGCCGGACGTGGTAGTGGTTCTGGATCCGGGAATCCTCCGCCTTGTTGATGTGACATCCGGACTCAAGGAGGATGGAATTCTGTGTGCCAATTCCAAATACTCGGGAGAGGAACTCAGAAAAGAACTTGGAATTAAACATACCATAGCTACTGTAAATGCCACCAAAATAGCCAGGGAAGAAATAGGACTTCCCATAACCAATACCGCCATGCTCGGTTCTATTCTTAAGGCTCGTAATATTGTCCCCTTTGATTCTCTTATCGGTCCCCTTAAGAAAAGGTTCGGGCGAATTGCGGAAAAAAATATCAAAGTATTTACAAGAGCATACGAAGAAACCCAAATAACAAAATAAATAAGGAGACTTTCATTGGCTAAATCAGAAATAGAGCTTAGCTGGAAAGACCTGGAGGTCGGATGCGTGGTAAGTGAACCCGGCAATGCCAGTCAATACAGAACCGGCGACTGGCGATCGGTTCGGCCGGTTTGGGATACAGAAAAATGCATTAAATGCGGTGTTTGCTATATCTTTTGTCCGGATATGGCTATCAAAAAAACCGAGGACGGATATTTTGAAGCAGACCTCTATTATTGTAAAGGATGCGGAATATGTGCTCAAGAATGCATTACCGGGTGTATAACCATGGTTGAGGAGGAAGAATAATGGGCGAAAGAGTCGGAATAGAAGTTTCATTAGCAGCGGCCGAGGCGGTTAAAATGGCAAACGTGGACGTTGTTGCCGCCTATCCCATTACACCTCAGACACATATCGTGGAACATTTATCAGAACTGGTGGCCGATGGAGAGCTGGATGCCGAATTTATTCCGGTGGAGTCTGAACATTCTGCCATGAGCGTCTGTTGCGGATCATCTGCGGTTGGGGCAAGAACCTTTACCTGTACCAGTTCCCAGGGACTGGCATTAATGAACGAAATTGTTTTTATAGCCCCTTCCATGAGGCTTCCCATTGTTATGATTCTTGCAAATCGTTCCTTGTCCGGCCCGTTAAGCATCTGGAATGATCATACGGATGTTATGTCAGTTCGGGACTGCGGCTGGATTCAGTTCTTTACTGAAAACGGTCAGGAGGCCTTTGACCATGTTATGTTTTCCTTTCGGGTAGCGGAAAACCCTGCGGTGTCACTACCCATTATGATGAATATGGATGGTTTTGTTCTTACCCATGTCATAGAACCCATAGAATTCTGGGATCAAGAAACGGTTAAACAGTACCTCCCGGATTTTGAGCCGGTTAATCGGCTTCATCCCGATAATCCCGTGACCATGGGAGCATTTGGCCTGCCGGGGATTTTTACTGAGGCAAAAATGGCTCAAGACCAGGCGCTGATAAATTCCAAGGCTGTAATTCTGGAAGCCTGGAAAGATATGGGTGACCTGGTGGGCCGATACTATAAACCCGTTGAAACCTATCACGTTGAGGGAGCGGAGACCGTTTTTCTGAGCATGGGAAGTGTTGGGGAAACCGTCTCCCTTGCCGTAGACCAGCTTCGGGCTCAGGGCAAACCCGTGGGTCAGGTTAAGTTAAGGCTTTGGCGTCCCTTTCCCTTCGAAGAATTTCGCGAGGCTGTCCGGGGTGTCAAAAAAATGATTGTCATCGATCGGGCGATTACCTACGGCGGGGTCGGTGGGCCGGTGGCAAGCGAGATTCGTTCCTTCCTTTACCTGGAAGAAAACATGCCGATCATTACCAATTTCCTTTGTGGACTAGCGGGAAGAGATGTAACCGTAGAGGACTATATGGCCATGTTTGAAAAAACCGAACAAATGGTCAAAGGCAAGGTAAGACAGGAAGATTACATCATTTACGGAGTCAGAGAATAATGGAAAGATTTAATGTTTACGCAAGTCGCCTGATAACCAAAAAAGAATACTTTTCTCCGGGGCATCGGGCTTGTCAGGGGTGTGCCGAAGCATTAGCCGTAAGGCTGGTGGCCAAAGCGCTTGGACAAAATGTAATTGTTTCCAGCGCAACGGGTTGTATGGAAATAGTTTCTTCCCCCCTGCCTTTCACCAACTGGCGAGTGCCCTGGATTCATGTGGCCTTTGAGAATACCTCTGCCGTAGCCAGCGGCGTTGAGGGGGGAACCAAGGCTCTGATCCGGAAAGGCAAACTTCCTGATAAAGGAACGGTTTTTCTCGGCATGGGCGGTGACGGGGCGACCACTGATATTGGACTTCAGTCGTTATCCGGCGCTTTTGAGAGAGGACATAACTTTCTCTATGTCTGTTATGACAATGAAGCATATATGAACACGGGCATACAGAGATCCTCGTCCACTCCTTTTGGGGCCGCCACCACGACCTCACCGGCCGGAAAACTTAAACCCGGTCAAGTCACCTGGAAAAAAAACATGGGTGAAATTGCTGTTGCCCACAACATCCCCTATGTGGCCACCGCCTGTTCCAGCTACCCTTTTGATCTCATTGAAAAAGTAAAAAAAGCAGCCCGTATTGAAGGACCGGCTTATGTTCATGTCCTCTCTGTCTGTCCTACCGGGTGGCGGATTCCCCCGAATAAGGCCATCTGGATCGGCAGACTGGCCGTTGAAACCGGGGTGTTTCCCCTATATGAAGTGGAGAACGGGAAATACCGCATAACCGTGGATGTCCCCGAACTTAAACCGGTTTTGGACTATTTGAAACCACAGGGAAGATTCCGTCATCTGACCCCGGAGCTGGTCGACCAAATTCAGGAAAGGGTCACCCGCGAGTATAATCAACTGAAAGCAAAAACCGCTCTTTGAAGGAACACCAATGAAAACAAGGGTAAAAAAAATCATTGACAAATACCACAGCGATAAAGGGTTCCTGGTTCCCATCCTCCAGGATGTGCAAAAAGAATATAATTATCTTAACCGGGAAGCACTCAACCTTGTCAGTGCCTTCCTTGAAGTTCCCATAAGCCAGCTTTACGAGCTGGGCACCTTTTACAAGGCGTTCAGTCTCGAACCCCGGGGCCGACATGAAATGAAATTATGTACGGGTACGGCCTGTCATGTACGGGGGGTGTCGCTGATGAAGGATAATATCGAACGTATACTGCAGATACAAGCGGGTGAAACCACTCCCGATCTGGAATTTACCTTTGAGACAGTCAATTGTTTAGGGGCCTGCGCTTTGGGTCCTATCCTGGTGGTCGATGGGGAATATCATGGTAATCTAAGCATTTCTAAGACCAATAGAATCCTGAAAAAACTAGGCAAAAAGGTAAAGATTGATGAAGAAAGTTAAAACAGCCCAAGAGTTGAAAAACTTGCAGGAAGAAATTAAGAACAGCCGCGATCCCGAAAAACCCTGTATTACCATCTGTGCAGGAACCGGCTGCTTGACTTACGGCAGTCAGAAACTTGTTGATAATTTTAGAGCTGAAATCGAGAAGCAGAACCTTAAGGGAAAAGTAGAAGTTAGAGCAAGCGGCTGCCATGGATTTTGCGAACGAGGTCCCCTGGTCGTCATCAATCCTCAGAACATTTTCTACCAGCGGGTTGGATTGGATGATGCCGAAGAAATTATCAAAGAGACCGTACTGAATGGACAAATTATCGATCGACTTCTCTATGTCGATCCGGTTACCCAGGAAAAGATTCTTCACGAAGATGAAATTCCTTTTTACAAGAGACAAATGCGACTGGTCTTCGGAATGAACGGCAATATCGACCCGAACAGCCTGGAAGACTATCTCGCCATTGGCGGCTACAGCGCTTTGATAAAGGTCTTAAACGGCATGGAACCGGAAGCGGTCATTGAAGAAATTAAAACCGCTGGGTTGCGGGGCCGCGGAGGCGGTGGTTTCAGTATGGGCCTCAAGTGGGAAGCCACTCGAAAGGCCCCGGGCCTTCCCAAATATATCATTTGTAATGCGGACGAAGGGGATCCCGGCGCTTACATGGATCGAAGTCTTTTAGAAGGAAATCCGTATTCAATTTTAGAAGGAATGCTCATCGGAGCCTATGCCATCGGATCAGATACAGGCTACATCTATGTTCGAAATGAATACCCACTGGCGGTGAAAAACATAACCATTGCCGTGGATAAAGCTCGTGAGCTCGGAATACTGGGAAAAGATATTCTGGGTTCCGGCTTTGATTTTGATGTTTTAATTGTTCGGGGCGGCGGTGCGTTTGTTTGCGGGGAAGAAACCGCGCTGATAGCCTCCATCGAAGGTCGCAGTGGCGAACCCCGTGCCAAATATGTGTTTCCCTCCGAACGGGGCCTGTATAATAAACCCACGAACATCAATAACGTAGAAACATGGGCGAATGTTCCTCTCATCATTAATAAAGGTGCCGAGTGGTACCGATCCATCGGCACCGAAAACAGTAAAGGCACCAAAATTTTTGCCCTGGTCGGCAAAATCAATAACACCGGCCTGGTGGAAGTTCCCATGGGCATTACGCTTCGAGAAATCGTCTATGATATCGGAGGGGGAATTCCCAAAGGCAGAAAATTTAAAGCCGTGCAGGTTGGCGGTCCTTCCGGAGGATGTATTCCTGAAAGTCATCTTGATTTGCAGGTTGACTTCGATGCCCTGAGCAAAGTTGGCTCCATGATGGGATCCGGCGGGATGATTGTTATGGATGATCGCACCTGCATGGTTGACGTGGCCCTGTACTTTCTCAAGTTTCTGGAAGAAGAGTCGTGCGGAAAGTGCACCCCGTGCCGGGAAGGGGTCCACCAGATGCGGTTGATTCTGGAAAGAATTACCGAGGGCAACGGTAAAGAAGAAGATCTAAAAACCATCGAGTGGATGGGAAAGGCTATTATTGATGGTTCCCTTTGCGGTCTGGGGGCAACCGCTCCCAATCCGGTCCTTTCCACCTTACGATATTTTCGGGATGAGTATGAAGCTCATATTAAGGAAAAAAGATGTCCCGCAGGAGTCTGCAAGGCCCTGATCACCTATACGATTGACCCTGAATTGTGCACCGGTTGTATGGTCTGCGCCAAGATTTGTCCGGTTGAAGCGGCTACGGGCGAGAAAAAAGAAGTGCATACCATCGACCAGGATAAATGCATCAAATGTGGGGCCTGTTTTGAGTCTTGTAAATTTGATGCGGTCAAGGTTTCATAACAAAGGTCTCAAGGCTATTTGCAATCAACTATAAGCTTTTAAAAAGGAATAATCATGGCGGAAATGGTCTCATTAACAATTGATGGCTTGAAAATCCATGCGCCTGCCGGAACTACCATTCTGGAAGCTGCAACAGATGCAAACATTTACATCCCTCATTTGTGCAGCAACGAAGAACTTGCTCCATACGGCGCCTGCCGGCTTTGTATGGTGGAAATTACTCAAGGCGAACGAGCCCGTCTGGTGGCATCCTGCATTTTCGAGGTGGCTGACGGACTGGAAGTGAAAACAAATACCGAGCGAGTTCTTAATGTGAGAAGACTCGTAATCGAACTGTTGCTCGCCCGCAATAATAAACATCCGGCGCTCCGGAAAATAGCTGATGAATTGGGCGTTAAGGAAACCCGTTTCCCGATTGAGCAAAAAGGATGTATCCTTTGTGGCCAGTGCGTGAGAACCTGCCGTGAAGTTGTGGGTGTTTCAGCTATCGGGTTTTCCGGACGCGGAATCACGAGAAAAATCGCCACGCCCTTTATGGAGTCTCCTCCTAATTGCATTGCCTGCGGCTCATGTGTTTATGTTTGCCCCGTGCAGGTTATCCCCATGAAAGAAGAGAACGGTGTCAGGACAATTATGAAGTATGATTATCCCATGCAAAAATGTCGGAAGTGCGGACAATATTTTGCCCCTAAAAAACAACTTGAGTATTTTAGTAAAATAACCAATCTACCGTTAGAACATTTTGAAACCTGCGTTGACTGCCGTTAATTTTTTTTCTTTTTAAAAAGGAAGGTTCCCAATCGGTTGACGGGACCTTCCTTTTTTTGTGTAAATTTAGCGTAATATCTACTTCTGTTTATGAAAATAAAAGAAAAGGGCTGATTTTATGAGATCTACCTGAAAGGCCCTTTTTGTTCAAAACCCGATATTTTTGCGTAGCTGCTTATAATACTTAGAAAATAACGATGTTTAAAAATCTTTGTATTTTAAAATGGTTACCAACCAATACCAGACAATTGTCAACTAAATCAGAAAGATATTGTTTTGTTCATAACTCGTTTATAACTCTTGGCCAAAACGTTTTTATCCTGTTTGACACAAAAAGACTGTGCGATTTATAATAATGGTTTATCATATAGATAACACAATATAACCTTTTAATGTTTCCGTAACAGAAATCGAGTTTTTAAGCGATGCAACAAATCTTAGTCATTGATGACGAAAAATCAATTTTGGATATATTTCAAAAGGGATTACGGAAGTATGATTACAACGTTGAAATTGCTTCGGATGTAAAAGAAGGAATACAAAAGTTTGATGACGGTGTCTTTGACTTGGTTATTACTGATATTCTGATGCAAGGAGGAAACGGCGATGATATTGTTCGGCACATACGCAGTTCCGATAGACAATCTACGCCGGTCATAGGAATCTCCGGTACTCCCTGGCTTCTTAATAACAGCGATTTTGATATGGTTTTAACAAAGCCTTTTCCTCTCAAAACGTTAGTCAATGCTATCCATGATCTTTCCTCAGCATCTTCAAATTAACTCTCTCATTGCCGACCTTTCAAAACTATTGACAGATAACGAATAACTGATAACGCCGAATCGAGTTTTGACTCGATTCGGCGTTATATATTTTTTGGCCAAAAAATTTGACCACAGCACAACATTCAAGCGGCGCAAGAAGATTATATGTTTTGTCCTTCTTGTTCATGAGAAATACAGTTTAAACTCCTTGACAGCTATAACAGGTCCCTCTAAATATATGTAATCCATGAGTCTGTTGATTAATGAGGATTTTTGTTCAAGATCAAGCCTACGCCCCGGAGGGGCATGCGAAAAAAATAACCACAGGCATATATTTGATATCCCGAGGATTATTTTTTGAGCATAACGCAGAGATTGTGCGAAAAGACCATTAATCAACAGACTCATCCATCACCCGTCTGAACATTTACAAAAGGAGATTGGCAAATGGTTGATTTTGTATATCAGGAAATGTTCCCTCTCAAAGAAGACACCACCGAATATCGTAGAATAACGGATGAGCATGTTTCTCTACAGTCTTTTAAAGGCCATGAAATCCTAAACATCGAAGCCCGGGGTCTTACCCTTCTGGCCGAACAGGCTTTCAAGGACGTATCACACCTGTTGAGGTCCTCTCACCTGTCGCTGCTGGCAAAGATTCTTGATGATCCCGAAAGTTCCGACAACGACCGGTACGTTGCCCTTGAAATGCTTAAAAACGCGGTTATCTCAGCACAAAGCGTATTTCCCATGTGCCAGGACACCGGGACCGCCATTGTAATGGGTAAAAAGGGTCAGCAGGTCTGGACCGGCTTTTGTGATGAAAAAGCTCTTTCAAAGGGCATTTTCAATGCATATACAAAAAACAACCTTCGATACTCCCAGAACGCCCCTCTGAGTATGTTCGATGAAGTCAATACAGGCTGCAATCTTCCTGCTCAGATCGAGCTTTATGCCACACAAGGAGACAGCTATGAGTTTCTCTTCATCGCAAAAGGCGGCGGGTCTGCAAATAAAACTTATCTTTACCAGGAAACCAAAGCCACATTAACGCCTGAAAAACTTCTGTCTTTTATGAAAAGCAAGATGAAGACCCTCGGAACCGCCGCCTGCCCCCCGTATCATCTTGCATTTGTTATTGGCGGCACTTCTGCTGAGCTCAACCTGAAAACCGTCAAATTAGCCTCGGCAGGATATTTGGACACGCTTCCCACAACCGGAAACCCATCGGGTCATGCATTTAGGGATATAAAACTTGAGCAAGAACTGCTCAAGATTTCACAAAAAACGGGCATCGGCGCCCAGTTCGGCGGAAAATATTTTTGTCTGGACACGCGGATTATCCGTCTTCCGAGGCACGGCGCGTCCTGCCCCATGGGCCTGGGTGTGAGTTGCAGCGCAGACCGTAATATAAAGGCTAAAATTACACGGCAAGGAATTTTTCTGGAACGCCTTGAGACCCATCCGGCCAGGTATCTTCCGGAGCTCGGTCATCAGGATACGGCAGCCGTCACTATGGATTTGAATCGACCTATGGATGAAATCCGGGCCGAACTAAGCAAATATCCGGTGGCAACCCGGCTGCTGTTGAACGGAAAAATCGTGGTGGGAAGAGACATTGCTCACGCCAAACTTAAAGAGCGCTTTGACAGCGGCCAGGGGCTGCCGCGCTATTTCAAGGACCACATCGTATATTATGCGGGTCCGGCCAAAACCCCTGAAGGATATGCTTCAGGTTCTTTCGGCCCGACGACCGCCGGGCGAATGGATCCATATGTACCCGTTTTCCAAGAACACGGCGCTTCCATGGTCATGTTGGCAAAAGGAAATCGTTCAAAAGAAGTGACTCAGTCATGTAGAAAATTCGGGGGATTTTATTTGGGTTCCATCGGCGGCCCTGCAGCCCGGCTGGGTAAAGAATGTATTACAAACATTGAAACCTTAGAGTATCCCGAACTCGGAATGGAGGCGATCTTTTTGATCACCGTCAAGGATTTCCCCGCATTTATCATTGTAGACAACAAGGGAAACGACTTTTTTGAAAATCTGCTGGATTAAAAGGATTGAAAACGTGTCAAAAATCAAACAAGATCCTGGGATTACGGAATGCAGCCGCTGCGGCACCTGTTGCAAAAAAGGCGGCCCGTGTTTTCACCTTGAGGATAAGATATTAATTGAAAAAGGAATAATTTTATCAAAATATCTTTATACCATCAGAGAGGGTGAACTATTTTATGATAATATTAAAGAGTGCATTTTGCCGGCAGTTTCGGATATCATAAAAATAAAAGGTCAAAAAGAGTCGTGGACCTGTATTTTTTTTAATGAAAAAGAAAATGAATGCACGGTTTATGACAACAGACCTATTGAATGCCGGGCGCTTAAATGCTGGGATACACGGGAAATTGAAAAGATTTACTCTAAAAACAGGTTGACGCGAAAAGATCTTCTTTCAAACGTTGAAGGACTGTGGGGCCTGGTTGAGGACCACCAGAAGCGATGCTCCTATGAAGCGCTCACCCTTTTTATTGATATTCTTAAAAAAGAGAACAAGGATAAGGCACTTAAAGGCATTCTTGACATCATCGAATATGATGCCCAAATCAGGGAACTGGTTGTGCAAAAGGGGGGCCTTGATCCTGAAATAACCGATTTTATTTTCGGCAGGGCGATCACGGAAACCATCAGAATATACGGCTTTAAACTCAAAAAGCAAGACGATAATTATCATCTGATTCCAATTACTTAACAAACTATGGAACCGGGTCAATATAATCATTTAATACACCAGAACTTATTGAAAAGTTACAATCGCTTGCAATTTTATTAAAGTTTTTACTGCAACTAACCGATATGAAAGGTTAGATAAAGGCAAACCACTCGAAAGAGTGGGACGCAAAGCCACTGGCCTAAATCCCAAGATTCAGAGGATACGGCAGCAGGGTTGCCTGGCTGATTTATACCATCTTTGTTATATATCAAAAACAACTCTGCATTAAAACAACCCGTTGCTAACCTTATAGGTTAAAATCATTTGATTTCCGTGCAGCGTAGCGACGGCGTGTTTCTCTTGGAAACCGACTGACTGTTTGAAGGGCTTTAACAAGCGTTCGCCCGAGCCGAATGAAATTATGGCTTAAAAAATCAATTAGATTTTTTAATTTTTTAATTTTCTTCGATCCGGAGGCTCTATGAGCAAAAAGCTGTCTGTTCCAGTATAGAAGGGAGGTAACCATCGTGATTTCTTCATCAAAAATCACGTTATCCGCATTAAACGCCTTTGATAAAAAAATGAATGTGATCGCAAATAACGTGGCAAATGTGGAAACGGAGGAGTTCAAAAAAAGCAGAGCAACCTTAGTCGAAAGCCCTGAGAATAGTGTTAAAGTAGAGGTCACTCAACCGGAAGATCCCGGCCCCACTGTTGTTCAAGTAACAGATGGTCAATTTGAAGAAAAAGAGATGTCTAATGTGGATCTGTCAGAAGAAATTCCGCAATCTATAGTTGCACAAAGGGGATATGAGGCAAATCTGGCAACAATCAGGACCCAAGACGAAATGCTAAATTCTATCCTGGACATCGTCGGTTGAGGGAATATCGCAATGACATAGACCGTCCGGAAAGACCTTTAAAATAAGACTTTATTTTTCCCGCCTCTTACTGATTTTGCATGCCGGGCATCATGGGCATAGACATTTTCTGGAACCCTCCCGGAATGTTAAAAAGAGAAGCAGGAACTGTTTTTTCCTGAATATTCCGGTATTCCATACTCATACTCCCTGATGTGCCTTGGGTTTGCATTTTAATAGGAAAATTGAACTTGTTGGAAATACAGTATATTGCAGTGCCTGAAGATTTGTCATGGAAAGTATACCGATATTTTGAACACATATACCCGTTTACCTTCTCTTTACCCAGGTATTCTTTTTCCCCAAGCTTATCTATTTCATCCGGATCTACCGGCGCCATATTTTGCTGACTGCCTGCTTGCATTTCCATATACATCATTTGTGCCGGCATCAAAACCCAGACCACCTCTTTGTCTTTTCGAAAAATAGTTATCTGTTTCTGACCTCCCATCATCATTTCCTGTCTGAAGTTGCCCTCTTTAAAAAACATTTTCCCCTCGATCCTTCCCATGGACGAAGTATTAATCATATCTGCAGAAAATTCCGCAGCATTGCTGGACACCGAAAGCGCTAGTACCGCTACAAAAAGTATGATCATAATTAGTCCGAACCGTAACTGTGTTTTCTTTTTCATATTTCCACTCCGTTGCATGAAATTAAGGGTTCAGTCAAAAAAAACTCTCTTCTGGCGGAGGAGTATAAAAATAAAACTCGTTGCGTGTCAACGGGAAAAAGCTCCGGTTTTCCTTGGTAGCACTGTCAAAATATTGACTAATAATTGATCAACCCATGATCAATGCTTAGGATAGAGTTTAAATTGAACAATATCTTATTGATTTTATTAGATTTACTTACCTTCATTTCATACTGATAGTTCTGGCATGTGTCTTGCAGGTTTCTAAATCTGATAAAAACTCCTCTCATAACAACAGGAAACAATTATGAATGTAAGTGATGCAAACAGCGGCTTCCCTATACTTGTTGCAGAAGATGATCCGGTTGCCAGAAAAATTCTGAAAAGAACGCTTATCATGGAAGGTCATGAAGTTGTATCCGTAGAAAACGGACGCAAGGCCTTTGACCTGTTTAAAGAAAGATTTTTCCCAATTATTCTGACAGACTGGATGATGCCTGAAATGAATGGTCTTGAATTATGCCGGGCCGTCAGGAATCATCAAACCTCAGGATATGTTTTTGTCATTATTTTGACATCCAAAGATTCAAAAAAAGATATTGTTACAGGATTAAATTCCGGAGCCGATGATTATGTTAACAAGCCCTTTAACCCTCCCGAGCTCAAAGCTCGCATAAAAACATGTATGCGAATTCTTGAACTGGAAAGATCGCTTAAAAAAGCCAATGAAAACATAAGGATCTTGTCCATCACCGATCCTCTCACAAAATGTTATAACAGGGGCTATATTATGGACCGTTTGCCTCAAGAGATTAAACGGGCAATAAGATACGATCGCGCCCTATCCTTAGTGCTATGTGACATCGATCATTTCAAAAAGGTTAACGATACATACGGGCACCAGGCAGGTGACAAGGTATTAATTGAATTTGTATGTTCCATTAAACAATCCATTCGGAACGAGTTGGACTGGATAGCCAGATATGGGGGGGAAGAATTTTTAATTGTACTTCCGGAAACAGGTCCTGAAGGGGCGCTCATCATGGCAGAACGACTTCGCAACACCATTAGTAACAATAAGTTCATCGGTCATGAAAAAGCCTTTCACATCACATCCAGTTTTGGAATATCCGGTTTTGATTCTGCATCATCTGATGAAAATATTTCTTCTGAGGTGTTGATCAATGTAGCGGACCAACACCTTTACCAGTGCAAGCTTGAAGGCAGAAACAGGGTCAAGGCAGGATTTGTGAACAAGGACAGCAGTCTAACATTTAATGATAAACGATCAATAACTGATGAGTAATATTCAAAATGAGGGGATAGATAATGAATGATTTAGCGGGGCCCATCGATATGACGGAAGTCATGGAAATCTTAGACGGTGATAAAGAACTTTTAATAGAATGTTTTGATGATTTTCTAAGCGATATGCCCCAAACGCTTGCCGAAATTCAAAACGCCATTGAACAAAAAAATGCATTAAACCTGGATGAAGCTGCTCACAAGCTCAAAGGCTCTCTGAGATATCTGGCTGCTGCTCAAGCCGCTGATGTTGCTTGTCAGCTTGAAATCATGGGCAAGGAACAAAATCTTGAATTATCAGATGACACGTTTAAGACCCTTAGTTGTGAATGTGAAAAGGTCAAGGAGTTTATGGAGCGATACAAGACAGAGACATAGGAGGGTACTTTAGGACGTCACCCTAATTGGAATATTGGAATACCGGCATGTTATATCTCTACCAATGGTGAGATATAGTTCCAATTTTAGATCTTAGAAAACCAATGACTGTTTACGAATAACGAATAACACCCTATCGAGTTTTGAATCGATCAGGATTTTATTAACTGGTGTTATAAATGGCAATAAAAACCTTAAGATCCAAAATACTGACAACCTTGACGATCGCCTCTATATTAACGGTGGTACTGGCGATATTTGGTATTGTCGGGGTTAATCATGTTGCCCGGACCGCAACCATCACACTTAATGAACGCATACCAATATTAAAATGCTGTATGCGGACTCAAAATACAATTTTATTAGAGGAATCGTTCATAGATAACGTCCTGTTAATGCAACAGTATGATGAAATTGGCAAAATCAGGATCCTTGAAGAAAAGTTCCAAAATAGCTTAGTGGTATTCGATAAGTATATCAAGGCAATATTTTTGGGGACAGAAAGCAACGCATTTAAAAATTCCTCTGAAGGACTCACTTACGCTGAGCAGGAAAGAAACGGCCTGAAAAAAGATATTATAATAAAACAGGTCCCCCTTAAAATAAAGGAATTTGCAAAACAAGCATATACACATCATACCTCTTATATAACACATGCAAAAAAGATTATTAAAACCCAAAAGAAAATTTTAAGCTTAAAACTTGCAGGAAAAAATGAGGCGGATAAAAAAATAAAGGCCAATCAGTTAGTAAATATACGTATGGCAAAACATTTCAAAGAAATGATTAATGAAATACTCGATCAACTGTATCTTGCCGTCGACCGCAATTTTGAAAATGCCAATGAAGAAATTATCGCTACCCAAGATCTCATATTAAAATTACTATTAAGCAGCTCTTTTGTAATAATCTTTTTTTGCATGATATTTGGAATAATTATTTCCAAATCAATTTCAAAGCCGATTGTAAAACTTACTGAACTAACTGAAGTAATAGCAAACGGCAATTTATCAAAGCGACTGAAGATTAAATCAAAAGATGAGATCGGCAGATTGGTCGATTCATTCAATAAAATGGTTAAAGAGATTAATACCTATAGAAGCAATTTAGAAAAAAAGAACAAAGATTTAGAATCATCCCACGAACAGCTCGAGCATGTCATTGAGCGTGCCAACCAGATGGCTTTTGAAGCCCAGGTCTCCAGCATAGCCAAGAGCGAGTTTTTGGCCAACATGAGCCATGAAATCCGAACGCCCATGAACGGCGTAATAGGCATGACAGATCTTTTAAAGGACACTGATTTAACGCCCGATCAAATTGAGATGGCGGATGCGGTTACAAAAAGCGCCGAATCTCTTCTATCTATTATCAACGATATACTCGATTTTTCAAAGATCGAATCCGGAAAACTCGATCTGGAAAGCATAGACTTTGATCTAAGAACCACCCTTGAAGGCATAAGCGATATGCTGGCGCTAAAAACTTCTGAAAAAGGAGTCGAATTCATCTGCGATATTCATAACGATATACCGTCACGTCTTAAGGGAGATCCCGGACGCTTGCGACAGATTCTTATAAACCTCGGCGGAAATGCAATCAAGTTTGTTGAAAAAGGAGAAGTCTCAATACACGCAGCTTTAGAAAACGAAACCGACCACAAGGTTACCATTAAATTTAAAATGATCGACACCGGCATCGGAATCCCCAAGGACCGTATAGACAGTCTGTTTGACTCATTTACGCAGGTAGACGCTTCGACAACCAGAAAATACGGCGGTACCGGTCTGGGGCTTGCAATTTCAAAACAGCTTGTCGAACTCATGGGCGGAGAGATCGGTGTTGAAAGCGAAGAAGCCAAGGGTTCCACATTTTGGTTTACAGCCATATTTGAGAAACAGACCTCGTCAAAGGAAGATAGCTTCGTTGTCATGGAAGATATCAAAGGTCAAAACATTTTAGTGGTTGATAACAATGCAACCCTCCGCCGGGTTTTTTCGGAGTACCTGACGTCCTGGGGATGCAGATTTGATAATGCAGATAACGGAGAAGATGCTTTTAACAAAATCATTAAGGCCAAGCAAAGGAATGATCGTTTTAGCGCAGCTATAATAGACAAGTATATACCCGGCATGGACGGTGAAACCCTTGGCCTCAAAATAAAGGCCGACCCGACCCTTTGCGATACAGCCCTTATTATAACAACCTCCATAGGTCAACGCGGAGATGCGTCACGCCTAAAGGAAGCCGGCTTTGCCGCTTTTTTGACCAAACCCGTCAAAAAATCACAACTCTATCACTGTATCAGAACAGTGTTAGGCAAAACAACGTCTCCGAAAAAAGAATTACCCTTTGTCACTCGATACACCATTGAAGAAAACAAAGCGACCGATACGCCTGACCAACTGAATCTTAATATACTTCTTGCCGAAGACAACAAGATAAACCAGAAGGTTGCAACAAGTATGTTGAAAAAGATGGGACACAATGTGGTTGTTGTAAACAACGGCAAAGAAGCGCTTAAAGCATATAATAAGAATAAATTCGATTTGATTTTAATGGACGGCCAGATGCCGGAAATGGACGGACTGGAAGCAACAAAAAAAATAAGAAAGCTGGAAGATAAACTGAAAACTGAAAGTTCTAATGAAACATCAGCACCCATTACCAAATGCCCAACACCTATAATTGCAGTTACAGCAAATGCCATGAAAGGCGACCGCGAACGGTTTCTGGCCGCCGGCATGGACGACTACATAGCAAAGCCGATCAAAAGAGCAGATCTTGCAGAAGTCATCGCACGATGTATGAAAATAAATTTATCAAATTCAGAGGTCGGAGGACAGTAAACAAAAAAGGTTAGGGGATACTTCCCAGTTATCATTAACTGTTTAAGAATAAACAGTTACCTTATGATTTAGCACATCGTTATTTGACAAAATTGGTGAAATCCTGTGAAAGTTTATGTAGCAAGACAGCCTATTTTCAAAAAAAACAAAAAATTGTATGGGTATGAACTCCTTTTCCGGGGAGGTATGTCGAATGTCTTTCCAGATATAGATGGTAATACAGCTACCTCTAAACTCCTGTCTAACAGCTTCTTTAACATCGGAATTGATCAGCTTACCGGCGGGAAAACGGCCTTTATCAACTTTACGCAAGAGTTGCTGATCAGAAAAATTCCCATGATGTTTCCCATTAAAAATATGACGGTAGAAATATTAGAAGACGTAGACCCCAATGAAGAGGTTGTTAATGCCTGCCTTGACATTTCCAAAGCCGGCTATGCAATCGCCCTGGATGACTTTGTCTTTAAAGACGAACTCAAGCCTTTAATCAAGCTGGCGCAAATAATTAAAATCGACTTCATGCTCAGCCCAATTGAAGGAATCAGGCAACTGGTGAACATGTTAAAAGGCTCTAAAATTAAATTGCTTGCCGAAAAAATAGAGACATACGAGGAATTCAAGAAGGCTTTATCAATGGGGTTTACCTATTTTCAGGGATATTTTTTCAGCAAACCAGAGATCCTGTCGGGGAAAGAGATTACTCCTTCCAAAATCACCCTGTTGCAGATAGTCGGCGAAGCAAACAAGAAAGACTGCAGTTTTAATAAATTGGAAAAACTCATTAACAGGGATGTATCGATTTCCTACAAACTGTTGCGCTATATAAACTCGGCGTATTTTAAACGAGCTTGCGAAATCTCTACTATCAAACATGCTATTGTTTTATTGGGGGAAGAAGAAATAAAGCGATTCATTTCTCTGGTTGCAACAGCGGAGCTTGCATCCGAAAAACCTGATGAACTTATCCGGGCATCCATTATTAGAGCAAGGTTTTGTGAGCTTTTGGGTATCAGCAGCCGGAACGGAACAGACCCTTCAGAGCTTTTTCTAATGGGCCTTTTTTCTTTGATTGATGCTATTCTCGATAATACCATGAAAAATATCATGAAAAACCTTCCTCTCTCGAAAAATATCAAACTGGCCCTATTAGAGGGAAAGGGTGAGCTGACAGATTATTTAAAACTGGTTTCATCTTATGAAACAGCGAATTGGGAACAATGTTCTTTAATGATTTCGAAAATTAATGCCAAAAAGGATAAGATCCCGGAATATTATCAGAATGCTGTCAACTGGGCGGATTCGTATATCATCTAAACGCTCTAACTCAATAATCCGATTACGTATTTTTAACGGGCCACCGCCCGGGTTATCCACCTGAAATATGCAGCCACAGGGAAAATGTCACCGCTGACAATATTGTACTTGTGGAAAGGGCTGCAACTGCAAAATCTGTATCGCCGTTCATTCCCTTTGCCATTACATAGGTTATTGTGGCCGTCGGCGATGCCAAAAGGATAAGACCTGGCAGGTAGTCCTGGAGTGCCACATCCAATAGACGGTATAGGATAAAACCCAGGGCGGGAAGCAGCAATAGTTTAATAAAGCTCGAACAAAGAACTCGAAGCATTCTCAAATGCATCAATTCAAAAGAAAGAGAAGCTCCGATGAGCAGCAAAGCCATGGGGAGTGCAAGACCACTTAAAATATTGAGACTGCGGTCGATAACAAGAGGAACCCGTAATCCTGTCAAGGAAAACAAAATCCCGCCTATTGCGGACAGAATAACCGGGTTGCCCAGTATTCTCAGAACCACACTCAGCTTATTTTCCGGTGCTAAAGTATCGGGTAAATTTAATTGAAGGACCACTACTGCAAGAAAATTTTGTAGTATCATTATAAAACCGGCAATGATACCGGCCCGCACAAATCCTTCATTACCGAGAGAATAGTATGCCACGGCAAGACCGATATATCCCAAATTTCCATGGAAGGAGGACTGAACAAAAGTACCCAGCTCTTTTCGCCGTATACCACTAATTAATGCCCCACTCCAGGACACAACAAAAATAACCATAACAGAAATCAGGGTAATAGCCAGAACGCTAATATCAAACCTAGCTTTTAAGGAAGCTTTGGAGATCGCATGAAAAATCATGGCGGGAATTGCCAGATAATAGACGAGACGGTTTGCCGGACCTAAAAATTCAAAGGGAATAAATCCTTTCCATCGGGCAACCCATCCAAGGATGATTATGGCAAATATCGGAATGATAGTGGTTGCAATATTCATAGGCCCCATTCATTACTCTTGACAAATCCATGCCTTTATAGTCTATTCTGGCAAATTCGGTAAATTTGTCAAGTAGTTAAGCTTGATGAACTCGTAAAAAGTCCGATTTAGACGGTCTCGTAAAAAGTTCAAATTCCCCCGAATAAATCTCTCGGGATAAAAAGGCGTCGCAAATTTTGCAATCATGAGGAGTACTTATCGTACGTTGAATAATTGCGAAATACAGCACAACGCAGAAGTTGAACTTTTTACGAGACCGTCAAGCTTGATTTTAGTAACTTCTTAATAAGTTCTGGTGTATGAAACGGTGATATTGAGCCGACGCCAAATTTATTGAGAGCTTACCGGTTCTAATTCCAATTAAATGAAACAAACTATCAAACAAAAACAGCATATTTCTTGCCGGACATTTCATATGCGCGCCGCCGCTTGCCGGCTCAGGGTCAAAAGCATTGAAGTTCGGTCAGACTCAGTTGCAACGGATCGACCAACACTGGTCTTTCTACATGAAGGCCTTGGCTGTATCGAACTCTGGCGGGATTTCCCGGAAACACTCTGCCAAGCCACCGGCTGCCCCGGATTGGTATACGACAGAAAAGGCTATGGCAGCTCTGAAAAGTTTGAAGAGCCATGGCCCCTGGACTACCTGCAAAAAGAATCTTTAATATACCTGCCCGAACTGTTAAAGGAATGTAATATTGATCATGCGATTCTCATCGGACACAGCGACGGCGGTACCATTGCATTAATCACCGCCGCCATTCATGGCAATGTGGTTTGCGCTATAATTACAGAAGCCGCGCACATTTTTGTTGAAGAGCTAACAATTATAGGCATCCGTAATGCGGTTGAAGCGTTTGAAAGAACTCCTTTAAAGGAAAAGCTCGCCCGCTATCACAAAAAAAATACAAAAACGATTTTTTACCGCTGGGCGGATAGATGGCTTTCGCCCGAATTTTTGAACTGGAATATTGAAAGATATCTTCCTAAAATAACCTGCCCAATCCTTGTACTTCAGGGTAAAGATGATGAATATGGAACTCCTGCCCAGATCCAAAACATCGTCGGCCACGTATCCGGACCTGCCTATTCAAGGCTGATACCGGACTGTGGGCATGTCCCCCATTTTCAGGCAAAAAATGCTGTCCTATCCGAGATGACACAATTTATAAGAACAATTATCACATAAAAAAAGCCCTGCCTATTCAGGCAGGGCTTTTTGATATTAAAATTGGAGGCACGGGTTATTCTTTTACTTCAGAATCTCCGGCATCATCTTCAACCTTTTTAGCTTCAGGTTCTTTGGATTCAGTTTCTTCTAATTCAACAGGTGCCTCGGCCTGCTTCTCAAGCGTATCATCTGAATCTTCAGCAGTGGATTCGGTTTTTACCTCTGCTTCTTTTTCTTCAGTCACATCTTTTTCTTTATCCACGATGTCTTTTTCTTCTTCAGCGGCTTCAGTGACTTTTTCTTTCGATTCAATCTCTTTTTTCTCTTCCGATTTCTTTTTTTCAGGTTCTTTCTTTTCAGTAATCTGCTTTTTCTTAAGAGCTACTTTATCTTTCTTTTTTATTTTCTTCTTTTCCCCCTCTTCGGAATAAATCAACTCAATCAAGGAAATTGGTGCTGCATCTCCGGGCCGTCTCCCCAGTTTAACAATTCGGGTATAACCACCGGATACGGAGCCGAACCTTTGGGCAGCTTCCGCGAACAGTTTATGAACCACATCCTTTTCCCTTATGATTGAAAGCGCCTGGCGCCTTGCATGAACATCACCGCGTTTCGCCAGCGTAATCAAATTGTCGGCCCATCGCCTTAATTCCTTCGCTTTGACATCAGTTGTACGGATACGTTCATGTTTAAAGAGAGAGGTAACCATATTTCTGAACATGGCAGTCCTGTGACTGCTCGTTCTATTTAATTTTAAACCGGCTTTTCGATGTCTCATGGAACAAACTACTCTCCTTCCTCTAAGTCTTCCTCAGGTGGCTCAAATCCTTCCAGCTTCATCCCGAGAGAAAGATCCATTTCACTTAAGACTTCTTTAATCTCGTTTAGAGATTTTCTTCCAAAGTTTTTGGTTTTTAGCATTTCTGCCTCGGTTTTGTTGACCAGTTGATAAATTTTGACAATATTGGCATTCTTAAGACAGTTTGCACTGCGTACGGAAAGCTCAAGTTCTTCAACGCTTTTATAAAGATTTTCATTGAATTTAATCTTTTCCTTCTCTTCGGTTTTTTTCTCGGGTTCCGGCTCAAGATCTTCGTCAAAATTTATAAAATAAGTCATCTGTTCCTTTAAAATCTTGGCAGCATATGCAACAGCGTCCTCAGGCAAGACACTCCCGTCTGTCCAGACCTCTAAGGTGAGTTTGTCATAGTCGGTTTTTTGACCGACACGCGCATTGCCCACCACATAGGTTACACGTTTAATCGGTGAAAAAACCGCATCTATCGGTATCGTTCCTAAAGGTGCGTCTTCATCTTTGTTGGCTTCGGATAAAGAATACCCTTTATCTGTTTTGACGGTCATTGTCATCTTCAATTTTGCGCCATCCGAAAGTGTCGCAATATGCCGATCGGAATTTATCACCTCACACCTTCCGTCATCACTAGTGATATCACCCGCGGTAACTTCACCTTTTTCTTTTGCATCGATGCGTACGGTTTTCGGTTCAGAATCGGAAACCTTAAAGCGCACCTCTTTTAAATTTAGGATAATTTCGGAGACATCTTCGTATATACCTTCGATAACACTGAATTCATGCATAACATCATCAATCTTTACAGATACAATAGCAGCGCCATAAAGAGAAGAAAGTATGATCCGCCTTAAAGAATTCCCAATGGTTATGCCAAATCCCCTTTCAAGAGGTTCACAAACAAATTTACCGTAAGAGGGCTTACTGGTTACCTGAACCTTTTCCGGCTTTATCATTTTTTGCCAGTTCATGCACATGAGCTCATTCGATGACATTATCATATCTCCAAATTATTGTCTCAGAGGATGATCAGAAGGATATGTGACAGGCGATATTGGTATGTTCTTGCATTTTCAATATCTCATATCCTAGATCTCACTTTACTTGGAATAAAGCTCCACTATAAGTTGCTCCTGAATGGGAGTTGTTATATCTTCTCGGGTGGGAAAACTTTTTACAATCCCTTTAAAATTCTCTTTTTCCAAATCAAGCCATTGTGGAACGCCTCGCCGCACTACGATATCGAGTGAATCTCCTATGGCCTGAACCTTACGGCTTTTTTCCCGGACTTCGATCACATCGCCTATTTTGATCAGGTATGACGAAATATTAACTTTCCTGCCATTAACAAGAAAGTGATTGTGCCCTATAAGATGGCGACCTTGAGCACGGGAATTGACAAAACCCATACGATAAACCACATTGTCAATCCTACGTTCCAGCATTACCAACAAATTTGTGCCGGTAATGCCTCTCTGGTTGTCCGCCCTCTTGAAAAACAAATGAAACTGTTTTTCTGAAAGCCCGTACATACGTTTTACTTTCTGTTTTTCTCTTAACTGAATTCCGTAGTCCGAAGTTTTTCTTCCACGGCGTTGGCCGTGCTGACCCGGCGGATAACTCCGTCGATCAAAAGCACACTTGTCTGAATAACAACGATCTCCTTTGAGAAACAGTTTCAAGTTTTCGCGCCGGCAAAGCCGGCATACCGAACCTATGTATCGTGCCAAGAATTCCCCCCTAATTGTTTATTAAAGTATCATGGATAACATCTTGTGGATATTAAAACATCAAATTTCCAATGTCCAATTGAAACATACTTGCAAATTGAATATTGAGAATTCGACATTGGATATTAACGGCCCTTAAACCCTGCGTCGTTTTGGCGGCCGACAGCCATTATGCGGTATGGGTGTTACATCTTTAATCATCACAACATTGAATCCTGCTGCCTGTAACGATCGAAGGGCTGACTCTCGACCGGAGCCCGGACCTTTGACATACACCTCAACATTTTTCATCCCATGCTCCATGGCCTTTTTTGCCGCATCTTCCGCTGCAAGCTGAGCCGCAAATGGGGTGCTCTTCCGTGACCCCTTAAAGCCCTGAACACCTGAACTAGACCAAGCTATAACATTTCCGGCAGGATCGGTAATTGTAATGATTGTATTGTTAAATGTCGACTGGATATGAACAACACCGGTCGATATATTCTTCTTTTCTCTCTTTTTGGTCCGGATTTTCTTTTTCGCCATGTATTATGCCTCTGTCTTTTACTGGTTTACTTCTTTTTAATTCCGCCTTTTTTCTTTACAGCAGACCTTTTCGGTCCTTTCCGCGTCCGTGCATTTGTGCTGGTCCTCTGTCCCCGCACCGGAAGAGATTTTCTATGACGAAGCCCGCGATAAGATCCTAAATCCATCAATCTCTTGATATTCATAGAGACCTGTGTGCGAAGTTCTCCTTCAACTTTGCATTCGTCGTCAATCACTTTGCGTATTCTATTAACATCAGACTCTGACAAATCATCTGTTTTGGTATCCGGATCAATATTAAGCTCATGGAGTATTCGTTTTGATATGCTTGGGCCGATACCATAAATATATGTCAGCCCTATCTCAACCCGCTTACGTCTTGGTAAATCAACACCCGAAATTCTTGCCAAAGCTTATCCTCCTTTATCCTTGCCTCTGTTTGTGTCTTTTATTTTCGCAGATAACCCTGACAACCCCTTTCCTGCGAACAATCTTACACTTAACGCACATCTTTTTAACCGATGCCCTGACTTTCATATGACATATACTCCTTTAGTTCGATACCACCGATCACTTCTTTATTTCGATCTGTATGTTATTCTGCCTCGGGACAGATCGTAAGGTGAAAGTTCAACCGTAACTTTGTCCCCGGGAAGAATTTTTATAAAATGCATACGCATCTTTCCGGAGATATGGGCAAGAACTTGGTGCTTATTTTCCAGTTCTACCTTGAACATTGCATTGGGCAGTGTTTCAAGCACCGTGCCCTCTACCTTAATCGCCTCTTCCTTTGCCATATTGTATCCCCCGTCGCGCCACCTTATTTAGTGCCTGAACGAAAACTGTCTTTTCCGTCAATATCCGCGCCTGCCCCGTGAAATGCGCAGCCTATTTCTCTGGGATCAGACTCAAATTTTAATCCTCGAAATACGACCAGTATTCCTGCCTGCCCCGTAGGTCCGGCAGATCGTACTGGGGTGGTTTAAATTTTCGTCTTCCTTGATCTTAACGAAAAATCATAGCTTTCGTTCGGGCACTATTTAAGACAATCAAAATCGGCACCTCATTTTAGCCCCGTTTCTTTTTTAAAAATCCTTCATAGTGGCGGGTCAGCATATGAGATTCTATTTGCTGAATCGTATCAATTGCCACCCCCACAACGATCAGAAGCGCGGTGCCGCCGAAATAAAAAGGAACGTTAAACTTTGATATTAAAACCGATGGAAGTACGCATACTGCAGAGACATATATGGCGCCTCCAAGTGTAATACGGGTCAACACCCTGTCAATGTGATCTGCCGTCCGCTTACCCGGACGGATCCCCGGAATATATCCCCCCTGCTTTTTCATATTGTCAGCAACATCAGCAGGGTTGAAGGTAACCGCAGTATAAAAATAACAGAAAAAGAATATAAACCCGACATACAGCGACTCATACACAATATTGCCCGGTCTCACCGCCGAAGCCAAACTCTGTATCCACGGAATGGTTATGAAACTGGCTATAGTCGCCGGAAACATTATAATTGATGACGCAAAAATCGGCGGTATAACACCGGACGTATTAACCTTCAACGGCAAGTGGGTACTCTGACCGCCATACATCTTGCGGCCGACAACCCGTTTGGCATATTGAACCGGTATCCGTCTCTGACCTTGCTCCATATAGATAATAAACCCGACAACCAGTATCATCATTACAAGCAAAATGATCACGGGAAATATTCCCATTTCACCGCTTGAAAGGAGACGGAACGTGTTTCCGATTGCAGTTGGCATTCGAACAATAATACCGGCAAAGATAATCAACGAAATACCGTTGCCGATGCCGCGTTCAGTAATCTGTTCACCCAACCACATAATAAACGCTGTTCCGGCCGTCAGAGTCATAACCGTCATGATCCTGAATTCCCAACCCGGATGTAACACCACCGGAGCACCGCCGGGGGAACTCATACTCTCGAGGCCGACACTAATGCCAAATCCCTGGATGACACTTAACAATATCGTACCGTAACGGGTGTACTGGGTAATTTTTTTGCGTCCCTGCTCTCCTTCCTTTGATAACCGCTCAAGATGCGGTATGGTCACAGTTAAAAGCTGCAAAATTATCGATGCACTAATATAGGGCATAATCCCGAGAGCAAAAACCGAAAGCCGTTCTAATGCACCGCCCGAGAACATATCAAAAAGACCCAGCAGCGTCCCTTTTTTCCCTGCAAAAAAGCTGGCCAGCGCCGTACCGTCTATGCCCGGTGTCGGAACATGCACACCCACACGGTAGACAATCAGAAGCCCCAATGTGAATAAAATCCGTTTCTTTAGTTCAGGAATTTTAAATATGTTGCCGAATCCACCGCCAACCATGCTATAAAACCTCTATATTCCCACCGGCTTCTATGATCTTCTCCCTGGCGCTTTTACTGACCATGTTTACCTTTATTGTTAGAGGTGTTTTGATCTCGCCGTGGCCAAGCAGTTTAATACCGTCTCTTCTTCCTTTAACAAAACCGGCCATAACAAGTGCCGCCTCATCCACAACACTGCCGCTTTCGAATTTTGCCAGGTCACGGATATTAATAACTGCTATTTTCTTTTTAAATATATTTGTAAAACCCCGTTTGGGAAGCCGGCGATGGATAGGCATCTGCCCGCCCTCAAAGCCGGGTCTTACGCCGCCGCCGGATCGGCTGTTATGTCCCTTTGTTCCTCTACCGGCTGTTTTGCCGTTACCTGATCCCACACCGCGCCCCAGACGTTTTCGGGGCCTGCGGGATCCTTTTGGGGGTGACAATTCATTCAATTTCATCGATCTTCTCCTCAAGGTTAACCAAGTGCGATACAGCGTTGACCATCCCGCGAATGGAAGCCGTATCCTTAAGTTCAACCGTTTTATTCAATTTTGTCAGCCCCATGCCGCGCAACACCCTGCGGTGCTTTTCCGGTCTTCCAATCATACTTCTAACAAGAGTTACTTTTAATGTTCCAGACATTTATGATTCCTTCTAACTGGCACTTGCCGACATCGGATTGAATATCGAATTTCTTTTTTACATCATCAATTCAACTGGTTGGAAGAAATTGTCTTTGTTTCATAAAGACAAGATGATACTGAATTTCCAATCTTCGATTGTCATTATTTCATCTTCAAGGTTAAAGATCTTCCACTCTTTTGCCCCGTCTGGCGGCAACCTGCTCACGACTCTGCAACTGGCAAAGCCCTTCAATAGTAGCTTTAACAACATTATGAGCATTATGTGATCCCATACATTTTGTAAGAATGTTCTGAACGCCCACAGCTTCAAGTACCGCCCGAACCGCACCACCTGCAATAAGACCGGTGCCCTGGGAAGCAGGTTTTAACAAAACTCGTCCAGCTCCATACTTTCCTGTAACCACATAGGGTATTGTTCCTTCAACCAAGGGTACCTTGACCATGTTTTTTTTCGCTTTTTCTATTCCTTTACGAATCGCTTCAGGCACCTCACCGGCCTTCCCGAGCCCATAACCGACACTCCCATCGCCATCACCGACAACGACAATGGCACTGAAGCTAAACCTGCGGCCGCCTTTGACAACTTTCGCAACCCGGTTAATGTAAACAACCTTGTCGATTAACTGATCTTCGCTTTTATCCTGCTTGAACAAAAATTTGCCTCCTTCGCTCATTAATTAAATTGATCCGTTAATCAAAACGGCTAGAAATCGAGGCCTGCTTCACGCGCACCATTAGATACAGCTTTAACACGCCCGTGAAATAGAAACCCGCCACGGTCAAAAACAACCTTTTTTAAACCTTTTTTAATGGCCCGTTCACCGATAAGTTTTCCTATGAAATCTGCTGCCGCAATCTTGTTTTCAAATTTAGGTTGTTCTTTAACAATTTTTTCCAGACTTGATGCGGCCACAAGAGTATGTCCCTGCTCATCGTCAATAACCTGAGCGTAAATATGTTTTGAGCTTCGAAAAACATTCAACCTGGGCCGCTCCTGCGTACCTATGAGATGTTTTCTTATCCTTTTTTTTCTTTTCAAACGTGCTTGTTTCTTTAAATCCAACTTCCCCATTTTCAATATCCTTATGCGTCTTTAACTCCTGTCTTTCCGGCCTTACGCTGAATACGTTCCTCAGCATACTTTATCCCTTTACCCTTATAGCGTTCCGGAGGCCGCAATCTCCTGATTGATGCAGCGGTATGCCCCAGCAATTCTTTGTCTATGCCGGTAAGTCTGATAATATTTTTCTTGTCAACCACGGCGGAAATCCCCTCGGGAAGATCAAAATTAACCGGATGCGAATGGCCAAGATTAAATTCAATCTGGTTGCCGTTCAGTATGGCGCGATAGCCGATACCATTTATCTCCAGAACCCTTTCAAACCCTTGGGTCACCCCGGTAACCATATTGGCGACAAGGCTCCGCGTGAGTCCTTGCAACGCGCGGTTGGACCTGGTATTTTCAATAACATCCACCCGTATCATCCCGTCTTCTATCTTCAGATCCACAGCAGCGTGTATTGCTCTTGTAAGGACCCCTTTTTCGGATTCTACGGTGATTACCCCGTCTTTATATTTTATTTTAGTGTTACCAGGCACCGATATCGGTGCTTTGCCTACTCTGGACATTGATTACTTCCTTTTTATCATCGGTCAAGAACCATCCGTTACCGGTCATCATAATTGGTAGTAATTTACCAATGACGACTTTCAACCCTACCAAATATTGCAGAGGATTTCGCCTCCTAATTTTTCAGACCTGGCCTGTTTATCCGTCATTATCCCCTTTGATGTTGATAAAACCGCAATCCCCATACCGTTCAACACGGGTTTTATGTCCCTGCTCTTTACATAAAGCCGCCGGCTCGGTTTACTCACTCTTTCAAGTCCGAGAATTGTGTTGGATTGTTCTTCATCATACTTAAGGTAGACACGCAATATTCCCTGCTTATTATCTTTAATGAATTTATAGTTTCTTATAAACCCCTCATCCTTTAATACTCTGGCCAAATCGGTTTTTAGCTTTGATCCGGGAATATCAATACTGTTGAACTTTGCCTTGCCGGCATTTCTGATCCGGGTCAACATGTCCGCAATTGGATCACTCATCGCCATAGCTTTCTCCGTTATTGAAATCGTTTTCCGTTTTATGTTTTAAAAATATAAATGAGGTCCCAGTATCAAGCCCGCTTAAAACCTAAAACTTAACACTTAAAACCTATCTTAAAATATTACCAACTTGATTTCACTACACCAGGGAGCTTGCCTCCTGAAGCAAGATTTCGAAAACAGATGCGACAAATTCCGAACTTTCTTAAAAAACCTCTCGGCCTGCCGCAAATCGGGCAGCGGTTGTATCGCCTCACTTTGAATTTAGGTTCTCTCATTGCCTTAATTCTAAGAGCTTTTCTTGCCAAATTTACCTCCCTCTTTAAATTGACTCTTGAAGATTGATCATTCCTTAAATCTTCAATTCCTAAACGGCATTCCCATCAGCTTCAGCAGTTCTTTACCCTCTTCATCAGTCTTTGCCGTCGTAACGATAGAGATATTAAGGCCTTTAATCTTATCAATCTTATCGTATTCGATCTCCGGAAAAATAATATGCTCTTTAATGCCCAGTGAATAATTACCATGACCATCCAGCGCTTTTCCCGAAAGACCTCTGAAGTCACGAACACGAGGCAACGCTATATTGACCAGTTTGTAATAATAATCGTACATACGTCTGTGCCGTAGGGTAACCATGCAGCCTATGGGCATTCCTTCCCGTAGCTTAAACGCTGCGATCGATTTTTTTGCACGGGTTACAACCGGTCGCTGGCCGGCGATAATCTTAAGCTCCTCCGAAGCCGAATCAAGCAGTTTGACATTATGAATTGCTTCACCCAGTCCCATATTCAAAACGATTTTCTCAAGTTTTGGAACCTCCATTATGTTTTTATACTTAAAGGTCTCAATCAACTTGGGGACAACTTCTTTATGATAATAACTATTTAACTGTGACATTCACTTCCTCCGGCACCCGGACCTAAGAATCTATAATCTCGTTGCATTTCCTGCAAACACGTACTTTTTTTCCATCATCAAGGCGTTTCATCTTTACCCGTACAGGGGTTACGCATTTGCTGCACATCAGCATGACGTTGGACCAGTGGATAGGAGCTTCGCTTTCAACAATCCCGCCTTGTCTTTGAGTGGCGCTGGGCCGGGTATGCCGCTTAACAATGTTAATATTTTCGATAAGAAGCCGGTTGCTTTTCTTTTTTATACCCAGCACCTTACCGATCTTTCCTTTGTCTTTGCCCGCAAGAACTTTTACTTTATCGTCTTTTTTTATATGCCATCTATTTTGAGCCATGAATCACTTCTCCATAGGTCCGTAATATTTTAAAACTTATAAAACTTTTGCTCATTAAAGTCATTGCTCATTTTCCGCGGTTCATTCATTGCCGTTAGCGGGTCACTGATTTGCGTTCCCGTTTCGCCAGGTGCCCATAGCCGTTAACCGGAAACTATAATACCTCAGGGGCCAGAGAAATGATTTTCATAAACCTTTTGGCTCGCAGCTCCCTTGCCACCGGGCCAAATATGCGAGTGCCTATGGGTTCCTTGGTTTGTGAAATTAAAACAGCAGAATTATCATCAAATCTTATATAGGATCCATCCAGTCTCTTGATTTCCTTTTTGGTGCGAACAACAACGGCTTTTACCACATCTCCTTTTTTGACCTTGGTATTGGGAATGGCTTCTTTAACAGATACAACAATTATGTCGCCGACACTGGCATATCGTCTGCGGGAACCTCCAAGAACTTTGATACAATACAATATCTTTGCGCCTGAATTGTCTGCCACGGTCAATCTCGTTTCAGCCTGAATCATTTTCTTAGCTTTCCTTATATAATTCGTAAAAAACCGTATTCATTACGTCATATAACAATCAAACAGCTTTTTCGACTATTTTGCTCACCCGCCATCTTTTCATCTTGCTAAGAGGTCTGGACTGTATGATCAAAACTTTATCTCCAACCCCTGAGCCATTGTTTTCATCATGAGCGGCGAATCTTGATCGCCTCCTGATATACTTTTGATAAAGTTTATGCTTAACCAGTCTCTCAACCAGGACAATTACCGTTTTGTCCATCTTGTCGCTGACAACTGTCCCCACCATCTGTCTTCTTAAAATTCGTTTTTTCATGGCAACAACTATTCTTGACCTGTTTTTTGGTATAATTAGTTTTTTGGTTATGAAATTTGCGCTTTTATTTTCAAGTCTTTTCGCATTGCCACCAAGACGCCAAGACACTAAGAAAGAATAATAAATATATCCTTTGGGTCTTTGTGGCAAATATTTTTTTCTTCTGTTTTATCCATGTTAAGCTTCTTTTATTATGGTTTTCACCCTGGCAATTTCTCGCTTGATCTGCTTCATCTTCTGAGAATTCTCAAGCTGACCGATTTCGTGCTGAAAGCGCAGATTAAACAGTTCCTCTTTAAGATCGTTTGCTTTCCGCAACTTTTCTTCCGGACTCAACTCTCTGATCTCGCTCGGTTTCATTAAAAATTACCTCTCTCTATGAATCTGGTTTTTACAGAGAGCTTATGTGAAGCAAGCCTTAGGGCTTCCTTTGCCAAATGCCGGGGAACCCCCTCCATCTCATAAAGAACTCTTCCGGGACGAACCACTGCAACCCATCCCTCAGGCGCCCCCTTTCCTTTCCCCATCCTGACTTCAGCGGGTTTTTTGGTAAACGGTTTATCAGGAAATATTTTTATCCACATTTTGCCGCCTCTTTTAACATGCCGAGTCATTGCAACACGGGCGGCTTCAATCTGCTTTGCGTTGATTCTGCCGCATTCTATTGCCTGCAATCCAAATTCACCGAAATCAAGGTTGCAGCCCCTGTGCGCGGCTCCCTTTGTTCTGCCTTTTTGCTGTTTTCGATATTTTACCTTCTTGGGACTAAGCATGTCCGATATCTCCGTTACTCCGTGAAACCTCTGAAAAAAGTCTAATTTTCAAAGTCCATTATATTATTCGTATCAATTTAGACAAACTCGTAAAAAATCTTCTATAATCAAAAAAACTCAACTACCGATCTTTTCCGCATTTTTCTTCAAAATCTCGCCTTTAAATATAAATACCTTGATACCGATAATTCCATATGTCGTACGAGCATCAATAAAACCGTAGTCTATATCAGCTCTTAAGGTATGTAGAGGAATGCGACCCTCTCTATATTGTTCGGTTCTGGCCATCTCAGCGCCACCCAGACGACCGGAACAGATAACTTTTATCCCTTTGGCGCCAAAACGCATGGCTGAAGAAATGCCGCGTTTCATTGCACGTCGAAATGCAACCCTTCGTATAATCTGAAGCGCAATATTCTCGGCCACGAGCTGGGCATCAATCTCGGGTTTTCTTACCTCCTGAATGTCGATAATAATTTCATGAGATACGATCTTTTCAAGCTCTTTCTTGAACAACGCAATTTCAGCTCCCTTTTTCCCGATGACAATTCCAGGCCTGGATGTAAAAATGCGTAGCCTGACACGCTTGGAAGACCTTTCGATTTCAATCTTGGAAATACCCGCATGGTAGAGTCTTTTTTTTATAAACTTTCTGATATTATAATCTTCCAAGATATAATCGGCGTAATTTTTTCCAGCATACCACCGGGAATCCCAGGTCTTAACAATACCCAACCTCAATCCTATAGGATTTACTTTCTGGCCCAAACTTTCCCCCCCTTCTATATGGAATCTTCAGCTAAAATAACTGTAATATGAGCGGTCCTTTTTAATATGCGTGTCCCCTTGCCTCGTGCCCTTGCTTTGAAACGTTTCAACGTGGGGCCCTGGTCTGCAGTAATGTTTCGAATCACCAGTGAATCTACGTCGATATCCATATTATGTTCCGCATTTGCTACAGCGCTTCGTATAATTTTTTCAACGATATGTGCCGCCTTCTGCGGCATAAATTTGAGCATATTCAAACCATCTTCTGCCCGCCTTCCCTTCACAGCCCCCACCAGCATGCGAACTTTCTGAGAAGAAATGCGTACATATCGTGATACAGCTTTAACTTCCATTACAGACATTTCCTTTTTCGACGGCCTTATAACTACCGTTTCACTCTTGATTTCTTATCCGAAGCGTGCCCATAATAAGTCCGGGTCGGTGAAAATTCACCCAGCTTATGCCCCACCATGTCTTCCGATATAAATACAGGAATAAACTTTCTTCCATTATGAACCGCCAGTGTAATACCCACCATTTCGGGCACTATTGTTGACCTTCTAGACCAAGTTCTGACAACTCTGTTGCTCCGAGTCTCTTGGGCGGACCGCACCTTATTTAACAGTTTTGAATCAATAAAAGGACCTTTTTTCAATGACCGTGGCATAACTTCTCCTGCTATTTCTTTGTACGCTTTTTGACAATTAACCGAGTACTTTTCTTTTTTCTTCGAGTCTTAAAACCTTTTGAAGGAACCCCCCACGGACTACAGGGGTGCCGTCCGCCTGAAGATCTTCCTTCGCCTCCGCCCATTGGATGGTCAACCGGATTCATAGCAACCCCTCTGACCTTAGGACGCCTGCCGAGCCAACGTTTTCGCCCCGCTTTGCCCAAAGATATATTCTCATGAATCACATTCCCGAGCTGACCTATCGTGGCCTTGCAGTTTAAAAGTACCATTCGAACTTCACCGGAGGGAAGCTTTATCAACGCATACTTATCTTCTTTTGCCATCAACTGAGCATATGTCCCGGCGCTCCTGACAATCTGGCCGCCTTTCCCGATATGGAGTTCGATATTATGAATATGCGTACCCAGTGGGATATTTTTCAACAGCAACGTATTTCCGGGCTTAATATCTGCTTCAGGTCCTGAAATCACGGTATCACCGACCTTAAGATTAATCGGAGCCAGGATATACCGCTTTTCACCATCTGCATAATTCAAAAGAGCAATTCTCGCAGACCGATTCGGATCATATTCTATAGTGGCAACCTTGGCAGGAATTCCTATTTTATCTCTTTTAAAGTCGACAATCCTGTAATGCCGTTTACTCCCCCCGCCACGATGCCTGCAGGTAATACGACCATGGACATTACGGCCGCCTTTTTTCTTGATAACCCCTATCAGACTCTTTTCAGGGGTAGTGCTTGTGATCTCATCAAATGTTGAATAGGATTGAGACCGTCTCCCGGGAGAGGTGGGTTTTACTTTTTTTATACCCATTATATACCCCTTTTATGCTCCTTCAAAAAAATCTATCCGTTCACCAGGCATCAATTTAACGACCGCTTTCTTCCAGTTCCGGCGCTTTCCCACAATCCGGCCCCTTTGTTTGGTCTTGCCCTTAACCTGCATGGTTCTTACCGTATCCACATTTACCTTGAAAATATTTTCGATAGCCCGTTTAATTTCAACCCGGTTCGCCTTGCGGTCTACCTCGAATGACATCTGGTTGTAATCCTCTTTTTGAATACTGGTCTTTTCAGTAATCAAGGGCCGCTTAATAATATCATATGGATTCATCCGAGCAGTCTCCCTTCAATGCTCTTTATCGAAGACTCAAGCAAAACGACATTCTCATACTTAAGAATGTCATATACATTCAACCCTTCGACTCTCAACACTTTTATGTTGGGAACGTTCCGGGCTGAAAGTTCCAGGGTTTCATTCTTTTTTTCGGTTATAATTAATGCATTTTTCGTGTTCAATGCATTCATAACCTTAACAAATTCCCTGGTCTTAATTGTATCAAGTCCGAATTCGTCAAGCACAACAAGGTTTTCTTGCTTCAATTTACTGCTCAATGCCATTTTAAGGGCCAGCCTTCTGACTTTTTTGGGAACCTTGTATGCATAGGATCGGGGATCAGGACCAAAAGTAGAACCGCCGCCTCTCAAAAGTGGTGACTTAATATCCCCTCTACGAGCACGTCCGGTTCCTTTCTGTCTAAAAAGTTTTCTGCCACTGCCTTTAACATCACTTCGATGTTTTACCGACGCAGAACCGGAACGTCTGCTTGCAAGTTGCATGGTCACAACTTCGTGCAATACACTCCCGTTAACGGGTATATTGAAAATGGCATCCACAAGATCGATCTGTGAAACCTTTTGTGCTTTACTATTTATTACGTTTACAACCGCCATAACACCGTCTCAATAATTCTATTTTTCAAATTTGGGTTTTTTGATTTCAACCAAACCATGCCCGGAACCCGGGACAGCGCCTTTTATTAGCATAAGGTTTTGTTCCGGCCGGATATCGACAATTTTCAGATTTCGAACTGTTTTACGGGTGTTCCCATACTGGCCGGGCATTTTCTTGCCCCTGATAACTTTTGCAGGCCAAGCACTGCAACCGATGGACCCGGGAATTCTATGGCTGTGACTCCCATGGGTTTTCTTGCCGCCATGAAATCCGTGCCGCTTAATCACACCGGCAAACCCCCGTCCTTTGGTCGTACCGGTAACATCAATGCGTTCTCCAATAGTGAATAAATCCAGACCTACGGTCTGTCCAAGTTTGTATTCACCGGAATCACCCACCGGGACCTCACGTAAAAATTTAAAATGCCCTGCCCCGCTTTTTTTAAGATGTCCCTGCATGGGTTTGTTAATACGAGACTTTTTCCTCTCACCAAATCCCAATTGAATTGCATTATATCCATCAGAAGATATCGCCTTTATCTGGGTAACCACACACGGACCCACTTGAACCACGGTTACCGGTATGTATTCCCCATCAGAAGTAAACAGCGCTGTCATTCCTAATTTTTTACCGATCAGTCCTCTACACATTACTTTTATTCTATCCTTTTTTATGAATTCATAAAAAACAGAATCCATCACCTGTTATCGATGTTTTTTTGCTATACCCCCATAGGTTTTGGAAAGTCCTATCCTTTTATATGGCGGATTAAGCGAAGAAAACTAAGTTCATCCTACAATTTTATCTCTACATCTACTCCCGGAGAAAGATCTAGTTTCATTAAAGCATCAACGGTTTGCTGAGTCGGCTCAAGAATATCCAGAAGCCGTTTATGTGTCCTTATTTCAAACTGTTCCCGAGACTTCTTGTCTACATGGGGAGATCGAAGAACACAATACTTGTTGATTCTTGTTGGAAGAGGTATCGGCCCCACGACTTTTGCTCCTGTTTTATTGGCCGTATCTACAATATCTGATACGGATTGATCCAGAAGCTTATGATCATATGCCTTGAGCCTGATCCTGATTTTAGTATTCATTACCATTATGTTAATCTTTCTCTTTATTCGATAATTTCGCTCACAACACCTGCGCCGACCGTCCGTCCGCCTTCCCTGATGGCAAACCTCAATTCTTTTTCCATGGCTATCGGTGTTATCAGATCTGCCGTAATCGTTATATTGTCACCGGGCATTACCATCTCTACACCTTCCGGTAATATCAAATTGCCCGTAACATCCGTGGTCCGAAAATAAAACTGTGGCCGGTATCCACTGAAAAACGGGGTGTGACGACCCCCTTCCTCTTTGCTCAAAATGTATACCTCGGCCTTGAACTTCGTGTGAGGCTCAATCGAACCTGGTATCGCTACCACTTGGCCGCGCTCAACCTCATCACGCTTGGTACCCCGCATTAATACCCCGATGTTGTCTCCGGCGCGTCCCTCATCCAAAAGCTTCCGGAACATCTCTACTCCCGTACACACCGTCTTCATGGTCGGACGAATCCCTACAATCTCAACATTATCCCCCACATGAATAACACCTCGCTCAACACGACCCGTCACAACCGTACCCCGGCCCGATATGCTGAAAACATCCTCTATGGGCATCAAAAACGGCTTGTCTATATCACGCTTGGGCTCGGGGATAAACGTGTCTACCGCTTCCAGTAACTCAAATATGCACTTGGCATCCTCACTGTCAGCATCATCACTCTCCAACGCCTTCAATGCACTCCCGCGAATGATCGGAATGTCATCTCCTGGAAACTCATACTTGTCCAACAACTCCCGAAGCTCCAACTCAACAAGCTCTATAAGCTCCTCATCATCCACCATATCACATTTGTTTAAAAATACCACAATCTGAGGAACCCCGACCTGACGCGCCAGTAATATGTGCTCTCGGGTCTGGGGCATGGGACCGTCATCCGCACCCACCACCAAAATAGCCCCGTCCATCTGCGCCGCCCCGGTGATCATGTTCTTGATGTAATCCGCATGACCCGGACAATCCACATGAGCATAATGACGATTCACCGTCTCATACTCAACGTGCGCCGTCGCTATGGTGATACCACGCTCTTTCTCTTCCGGGGCTTTATCTATCTGGTCAAAAGGAACATACTGAGCCATGCCCTTTAGCCCCATGTGTTTGGTTATCGCCGCCGTCAAGGTCGTCTTGCCATGGTCGATATGGCCGATCGTACCTACATTTACGTGCGGCTTGGTCCTCTCAAACTTTTCCTTCGCCATCTTCTTGTCCTCCCTTTAGAGCGAGCTAACAATAAAGTTTACCAGCGGTAATGCGCAAACGCCTTGTTTGCCTCAGCCATCTTATGGGTATCTTCCTTCTTTTTGACAGCAGCCCCTCTTTTGTTGGAGGCATCCAACAGCTCAGCTGCCAGTTTATCAACCATTCCTTTTTCAGGTCTTTTGCGAGCAAAACTTATAATCCATCGAATTCCCAGAGCGGTTTTCCGGGAAGGCCGAATTTCTGTGGGAACCTGATAGGTTGAACCTCCAACACGACGTGACTTGACCTCAATCGTCGGCTTTACATTTTCAATGGCCTGTTCGAAAATCTTGGTCGCTGATTCTTTTGTCCTTTCTTCAATCACATGGAAGGCATTATACAGAATCGACTCTGCAGTACTCTTTTTTCCATCCCGCATGATAGACTTTATGAACTTTGAAACCAGCTTATTGTTATACTTGGGATCGGGTATAATTATCCGCTCAGGGACTTCTCTTCTTCTCGGCATATGTTACACCATTTTTCCTATTTGCTATTCATTTTCATGCCGCAAGATTCAGGCACGGTGAATCTTACATCATGTATCTTGCACCATTTTTCTACTTGGGCTTTTTCGAACCGTATTTTGATCTGCCCTGTTTTCGATCCTCGACGCCCAGTGTGTCCAGAGTGCCTCTGACAATATGGTACCTTACTCCCGGCAGGTCCTTAATACGTCCACCACGAACAAGAACAACCGAATGTTCCTGGAGATTATGCCCGATGCCGGGTATATATGCGGTAACTTCTATCCCGGTCGTCAGTCTGACTCTGGCAACTTTCCGCAAAGCAGAATTGGGCTTCTTGGGTGTTGAAGTATAAACTCTTGTACAAACTCCTCTTTTCTGGGGAGCACCCTTTAGTGCCGGGGTATTTGTCTTTTTCTTTATTCGCTTCCTTCCCTTTCTGACTAACTGATTAATGGTCGGCATTTTCTTCCCTAACTTCTTTTATGTTTATAATTTGGGTGTATCGACAAAAGGATAATTATTAGTTATCTATCGCTAAATTGTCAAGTCTTTTATATAAAAATAATTCATTATTCCCAAACAAATTTTAACCGGCTTCAACCTGAACGTCTCTGTATTCATTAAGCCCGGTTCCCGCGGGAATGATTCTTCCCATAATCACGTTCTCTTTGAGCCCCTGAAGATAGTCTTCCTTGCCGGCAATGCTGGCATTTGTGAGGACCTTGGTCGTCTCCTGGAATGAAGCGGCGGATATAAAACTTTCCGTGGAAAGTGACGCCTTGGTAATCCCCAGTATCAGATGGTCGGCAACAGCGGGATTCTTTCCTTTTTCAACTACTTGCCGGTTGACTTCTTCAAAGATCTTTCTATCCACCTGATCTTCAATAATAAAATCGGTATCACCGGGGTCAAGAACTTTAACGCGCCGCATCATTTGCCGCACAATAACCTCTATATGCTTGTCATTTATCCGGACACCTTGTAAGCGGTAAACCTCCTGGACTTCGTCAACAAGATAGCGTGCCAATGCAATTTCACCCTTGATATTCAATATGTCTTGAGGAATAGCCGAACCGCTTATCAGTGCCTCGCCCGCTCGGACATAATCCCCTTCATAAACGTTTATATGTCTGCCGCGTGAAATAAGATATTCCTTCTTTTCACCCACATCTACAGGGGTAATGGTAACCTTCTGTTTGCCTTTTTTTGTTGACTTGGCTATGGAAACATACCCGTTTATTTCACTCAACAGGGCCGTTTCTTTCGGCTTTCTAACTTCAAAAAGTTCAGCCACCCTGGGAAGACCACCGGTAATATCCTTTGTTTTGGTTGTTGCTCTGGGGAGCTTTGAGATCACATCACCGGCCTTAACCTCGTCTCCTTCTTCAACCAGCAAAATAGCATCTATGGGCAGCAAATATCTCGCCATTCCCAATGGCCCCGACAGGCCCACTGTTTTTCCGTCTTTGTCTTTGATTGAAATCCTCGGACGTTCCTCTCCACTTTTGGATTCGATGATGGTACGACTGGATTTCCCGGTAACCGGGTCAACCTTCTCCTGCATGGTCTTGCCGGATATGATATCACCGAATTTAACGGTCCCGTCGACTTCTGAAATAATGGGTGTTGTAAAGGGATCCCAGGTTGCCAGAAGATCTCCGACCTTAACTTTATCACCGTCTTTTACCTCAATGTGGGCGCCGTAAATAACCGGAAACCTTTCTCTTTCGCGTCCGGTATCGCTAACAATGGCAATTTCACCCCCCCGCCGGTTCATAATGACAAATATATTTTCATCTTTTTCCACAACGTTAAGATTAACAAATGTAATCTTACCTTCGGACCGGGCTCTGATATCAGCCTGCTCAACCCTGCGTCTGGCCGTTCCTCCAATGTGAAATGTACGCATTGTCAACTGGGTTCCGGGCTCACCGATTGACTGAGCTGCAAGAATTCCTACTGCCTGACCGATTTCAACTTCTGCTCCGTGGGATAGGTCCCGGCCATAACATTTTGCACACACGCCAGTAACGCTCTTGCACGTCAGAACCGACCTTATTCTCACACTGGTAATTCCCGCATTTTCAACAGCCTTTACAGCGTCTTCGTCCAGGTCTTCTCCCATCTTTATAATCACTTCATCGGTAAACGGATCATGGATATCCTCTGCGGCAACACGCCCTAAAATACGCTCTTCGAGACGCTGAATCACTTCGCCGCCTTCCAGCAGAGATTCAACCTCAACACCAAGTATGGTTCCGCAGTCTTCTTCCATAACAATACAATCCTGGGCAACATCGGCAAGACGACGGGTAAGATACCCCGAGTTGGCGGTCTTTAGAGCCGTATCCGCAAGGCCCTTTCTGGCGCCGTGAGTGGAAATAAAATATTGAAGCACGGAAAGGCCTTCCCTGAAATTGGCAGTAATGGGCGTTTCAATGATTTCACCCGACGGTTTCGCCATCAGTCCTCGCATCCCAGCAAGCTGACGCATCTGATCTTTGCTCCCCCTGGACCCGGAATCTGCCATCATGAAAATCGGGTTAAAACTTTCTTCTATAACAGGCTCTCCGTTTTCATCCAGAACAGCATTTCCATCAGCATCAATTACGGGGGCCATTCGCATGGATTTCATCATCTCATCGGCCACATCATCCGTTGCTTTTGCCCATATATCGACAACTTTATTATATTTTTCACCCTGTGTGATAAGACCCTCGATGTATTGACTGCCGATCTTTTCAACCTGATTCTCGGCATTTTCCAAAATATCCCATTTGGAGGCCGGTATGATCATGGCGTCAATGGAAATGGAAAGCCCGCCCCGGGTTGAATATTCGTAACCGATATCTTTCAATCTGTCAGAAAGGATAACCGTAGCCTTTGGTCCCAGATTCCGGTATGCGTAATTTACGAGTTCGCTCAGCGTCTTTTTATCCCTGACATTGTTTACTGTAGAAAAAGGTATCTCAGGACGTTTTTTAATCACCTGAAAAATATGATAGGCTTGGTCTGCAAAAATAACGCCGCTGCTCCCCTGTTCTTCCAAAGCAAAAACTTTTTCAGTGTCTGTATCCGAGACACTGAACATCCGCTTGAATTCGTCCTTTCTGAACAGGCCCACAAGCCCTTGATTTTCCCTGTCAGGGCCTTTTGAATATTGGGCAACCATTTCAGTAAAATCCGCACCGGTTTGCAGCTTTCCTAAAACGACGCCAGCCTCTTTTTCATCAAAAACCTTGATATGGCGTATCATCATGATGTTATCTTTGGGAATAATTTCCCACAACAGGATACGCCCCACGGTCGTATTAAACCGTTTTCCTTCCATTCGAACGATAATTCTGGCATGAAGATCAACGGCCTCTGCATCGTATGCACATCGAACTTCTTCCGCATTTGCAAATAGTTTACCTTGGCCTCTGGACCCGGAAATCCCTCTTGTCATGTAATAGATGCCAAGAACAATATCCTGACTCGGCACAATGATAGGGCTCCCATTTGCAGGAGAAAGAATATTGTTGCTGGACAGCATCAATATTCTGGCCTCTATCTGAGCTTCCACGGAAAGGGGGATGTGAACCGCCATCTGATCGCCGTCAAAGTCTGCATTAAATGCCGTACATACGAGCGGGTGAAGCTGCAAGGCCTTGCCTTCAATGAGAATAGGTTCAAATGCCTGAATTCCCAGCCGGTGAAGCGTGGGCGCCCGGTTTAATAAAACCGGGTACTCCTTTACCACCTCATCCAAGGTGTCCCAAACCTCCGGGACCTCTCTTTCCACCATCTTCTTGGCACTCTTTACCGTGGATACGAGTCCTTTTTGCTCGAGACGATAATAAATAAACGGCTTGAACATCTCTATGGCCATCTGTTTGGGCAGACCGCACTGGTGGAGTCTGAGATCCGGTCCTATGGTAATAACGGTACGGCCGGAATAATCCACCCTTTTGCCCAGCAGATTCTGTCGGAAACGCCCCTGTTTACCTTTCAATGTATCACTAAGAGACTTTAACGGTCGTTTGTTGGTTCCCATAATCGCTCTGCCGTGCCGGCCGTTGTCGAAAAGAACATCCACTGACTCCTGGAGCATCCTTTTTTCATTCCGAACGATAATGTCGGGAGCCTTTAATTCGATAAGCCGTTTTAAGCGATTATTGCGGTTAATGACCCTGCGATACAGGTCATTCAAATCAGATGTCGCAAATCTTCCGCCTTCCAGAGGGACAAGGGGCCGTAAATCCGGCGGCAGAACCGGAATAACATCCATTATCATCCAGGTCGGATCATTTCCAGACTGCCTGAATGCTTCGACAATCTTGAGCCGTTTGGATAGTTTTTGTCGCTTTGTCATAGAACGAGTGGAACTAATATCAACTCTCAGTTCCTTATACACCGCATCGAGATCAATTTTCCCCAGTAGTTTTTTGACAGCCTCGGCCCCGATCCCGGCTTCGAATGCTGTCCCGTAAACCTCACATGCTTCTCGATATTTTTCTTCGGATAGAAGTTGGTTCTGGTTAAGATCCGTATCCTTGGGGTCAACCACAATATAACTGTCAAAATAAATCACTTTTTCAAGACTTTTTAACGTCAAATCGAGCAGATTACCGATCTTGCTCGGAAGACTCCTCAAAAACCATATATGAGAACACGGCGTGGCGAGTCCGATGTGCGCCATTCGCTCTCTACGCACCTTGGATTGAATAACCTCCACACCGCATTTTTCACAAATAACCCCCCTGTGTTTCATCCGCTTGTACTTGCCGCAGTTGCATTCGTAATCCTTTGTGGGACCGAATATCTTGGCACAGAAAAGACCGTCGCGTTCCGGTTTAAACGTTCGATAATTGATGGTTTCCGGCTTCTTAATCTCCCCGTGGGACCATTTTAAAATCTGCGCGGGAGATGCCAGGGAAATTTTAACCCCGGAATAAAGTTTTGGATCGGTCGGTTTCGTAAAAAAATCGTATATGGTTTCCATGGATTAATTTCCTTCCATAAGGGTTATATCCAAACCCAAACTCTTCAACTCTTTTGTCAAAACCTTGAATGACTCGGGCAAGCCCGGGTCTAATGTATTCTGACCTTTTACAATCTTTTCATACATACGAGTCCTGCCTGCCATGTCATCCGACTTTACGGTTAAAAATTCTTGAAGCGCATTGGCAGCTCCATAAGCCTCCATGGCCCAGACTTCCATTTCACCAAGGCGCTGGCCTCCGAACTGGGCCTTTCCGCCAAGGGGTTGCTGTGTCACCAGTGAATAGGGACCGATAGACCGGGCGTGAATCTTGTCATCAACCAAGTGATGGAGTTTCAACACATACATCGTACCCACGGTAATCTTTTCTTTAAAAGCCTCTCCGGTGCGCCCGTCGTACAAGGTGGTTTGAGCAGCTGTGGGAAGTCCTGCCTCCACAAGAAGAGACTTGATTTCATCCTCTTTGGCACCATCAAAAACCGGTGTAGCCATGTGAACGCCATCTCTATAATTGTCTGCATATTCATACAGGTCTTCATCATCAAAGGCGTCTATCATTTCCTGGGTGGACGGTTCAGAGAATATTCGTTTGAGTTTCTCTCGAATGGCTTGTGTTTTCCTTTGTTTCAGGAGGGTGTTAAGCTGATCTCCAAGACCTTTGGCAGCCCAACCCAAATGAATTTCCAGAACCTGCCCCACATTCATCCTCGACGGGACTCCGAGGGGATTCAGAACCATATCAACCTGGGTTCCGTCTTCAAAATAAGGAAGGTCTTCCTGTGGAAGGATTCTCGACACCACCCCTTTGTTACCGTGTCGGCCTGCCATTTTGTCACCTACGGACAACTTGCGCTTCATGGACACATAGACCTTAACCATTTTGATTACGCCGGGAGGAAGGTCATCCCCTTTTTCGAATCTGGCGATACTTTCCTCAAAGGACTTTCTGCAAAGTTCACATTGCTTTCTATATCGCTCAAGAATATCATGGACCTGTTCGGTCAGTTCGGGGCTTTTAAGCTCAATCCCCTCGATCTGCGCCAGGGATATCTGGGCCAGAATCTCGCTATCTATCTTGCTCCCTTTTGCAATCAGAACCTTCTTGCCTTTTTTCAGGGAGTTAAGACATTCCTGGCCGGCAAGCAATTTTTCAAGCCGTGTATAAACCACGTCCTTAATTATGGCAAGCTTATCATCTTGGTTTCTTTTAAGCGCGGCAATCTTTTGATCCTCGATAAAACGAGTGCGGTCATCTTTCTCAACACCACGCCGGGAAAACAGCTTTGCATCCACAACGATCCCATGAACACCTGGCGGCATTCGTAAAGAACTGTCTTTTACATCTCCGGCTTTCTCTCCAAATATGGCCCTTAAAAGCTTTTCTTCAGGAGAAAGTTGTGTTTCACCTTTGGGCGTAATTTTTCCCACCAGAATATCTCCGGGACTGACTTCAGCGCCAAGCCTTATAATGCCGCTGTCATCCAGATCTTTTAAGGCTTCATCGCCAACATTTGGAATGTCGCGCGTGATGTCTTCTTTCCCCAGCTTGGTATCTCTGGCCACAACTTCAAACTCTTCAATTTGCACAGATGTATACACGCCCTCACGGTGAAGCCTTTCGCCCACCAGAATCGAGTCCTCAAAATTATATCCACCCCACGGCATGAACGCCACCATTATGTTTTTGCCCAAGGCAAGTTCGCCCTTTTCTGTGGCAGGCCCGTCCGCAATAATCTCTCCGGCCTTGACTTTTTGTCCTTTTCTGACAATGGGGCGTTGATTGAAGCATGTATTCTGATTACTCCGTATAAATTTTGAAAGCTCGTAAACTGTCACAGGCACTTTTGAATCTTCATCGTCTTCGGACTCATGTTTTAAAACAATGCGGGAAGCCTCAACATCTACCACCTCGCCATCATGCCGTGCAACTACCGTAACGCCTGAATCTCTGGCCACCACGCCTTCAACACCCGTGCCCACCAAAGGCGCCCGGTTTACAAGCAAAGGGACCGCCTGGCGCTGCATATTCGATCCCATCAACGCCCGGTTTGCATCATCATTTTCCAAAAAGGGAATCAAGGATGCGGAAACACTTACCAGCTGGTTGGGGGAGATATCCATCAGCTCAATATCTTCGGACTTGACCATCATGAATTCCCCTTCTACCCGTGACGTTACCAAGGGCTTGACAAATCTTTTATTTTCGTCGAGAGGTGCGTTGGCCTGGGCAATCGGATGATCTTTTTCTTCAAAAGCACTCAAAAACTTAACATTCTTCAACACAGTTGCATCTTCTACAATACTGTATGGCGTTTCAATAAATCCATACTCATTAACCCTGGCATACGTGCCTAATGAAACAATAAGACCGATATTGGGGCCTTCCGGTGTCTCTATGGGACATATCCGTCCGTAATGTGACGGATGCACATCCCTAACCTCAAAGCCGGCTCGTTCACGGGTTAATCCCCCCGGACCCAGGGCGCTTAAACGCCGCTTGTGGGTCGTTTCTGAAAGCGGGTTGGTCTGATCCATGAATTGGCTGAGCTGGCTGGTCCCGAAAAATTCCTTAACAACGGCGGAAACCGGCTTTGAATTTGCAAGATCGTGCGGCATAAGCGCATCGACTTCCTGTAGACTCATCCGTTCTTTAATGGCTCGTTCCATTCGAACCAGTCCGATACGATACTGGTTTTCCAAAAGTTCACCAACAGCGCGCACCCTTCTATTCCCAAGATGATCGATGTCATCAACAGGCCCCTGTGTATCTTTCAGCTTTATAAGGGTTTTGGCCGTAAGGAGTATATCCTCTTTTCTGAGTGTTCTTAAGTCGATGGAAGAGTTAATGCCCAATCGAAGGTTAATCTTCATGCGACCGACACCGGAAAGATCGTAATAGGCAGACTTGAAAAACATATGGTCAATAAATTCCTGGGCCACTTCCAGTGTTGCAGGATTGCCGGGTCGGAGCCTTCGATATATCTCGATAAGGGCGTCCTCTTTTGTTTCGACCTTATCCAAAATCAGGGTTTTCTGGATGGAGTCACTACTGGTTGCCCCATCGATGAGTAAGAGTTCAAATTCATTTATTCCGGCTTCAGACAAATCTTGAAAAATTTCTTGGGTAAAAACTTGGTTGCATCTTACAATGATCTCTCCACTATCAGGGTGAAAGATTGTCTTTGAAAATACCTTGTCGACAATATCTTCAACACTTATTGGAATCAATTCCAAATTAGCGGATTTAAGCTTTTTAATCGCGGCTTTAGTATACACACGCCCTTTTAGAACAATAACCTCACCCGTTTCAGAATCTGTAATATCAGTGCTGGCGCGCTGCCCTCGCAGGGAATTTTCATCAAACTTCTTGAATATTCGTTCGCCATGCACAATAAACTTTTCTGTTTCATAAAAATAAGACAAAATGTCTTCGGAAGTATATCCAATGGCTTTATAAAGGATTGTAATAGGAAACTTACGCCGCCTGTCGATCCGAATATAAACAATGCCTTTATGATCGATCTCCATATCGATCCATGATCCCCGTACCGGAATGATCCTGGAGGTGTAAATAACCTTGCCGCTCGAATGTGTCTTGCCTTTATCATGATTGAAAAACACACCTGAAGATCTATGGAGCTGGCTTACGACCACACGTTCGGTTCCGTTTATGATGAACGTGCCACTGTCTGTCATTAAGGGAATTGTTCCAAAATAAATCTCCTGCTCCTTAATATCACGGATATTCGTCACTCCGGTATCCTTATCAATATCATATACCACAAGCCGGACCGTGATTCGAACAGGAATTTCGTAGGTCATTCCCCTGTTTATACACTCCTTAATGTCGTGCTTAACCTCCGCGAATCTATAAGATACGAATTCAAGGGAAGCACTTCCGGTAAAATCTTTTATGGGGAATACGGACTTAAATACCGCCTGCAGGCCCACATCTTTACGTTTTTCCGGAGGAACACCCATTTGCAAAAACCGGCCGTATGATTCCCGTTGAACCGCGATAAGATCAGGAATATCAATGATCTTTTCTATCTTGCCGAAGTTTTTTCTTTTACGTTTATTTGCCAAAGTCCTTTCTGACATGAAATCTCCGATATATTATATTTTGGTTATGGGTTATAAGATCAAGAATATTTTGCTCTGTGTCCTATAACCCATAACCTATTACAAGTTAGTTCGCTTAACCTCGCCTGCCATTATAGACTCGCCCGCCAGTTAGGCAAGGCGGATAGGGGCACAAGTGCGCAGGTCGCAATTGGAATACTTGAATAATAGTTTTTGGGGAAATGGAAAAGTGGATTACTTTAAAATTCCTTTTGAAAGAAAATTAAATAGATAAATAACATTCTTTTATGATCAATATCTTAACATTACACATCTTAAGTTAAAAGTTAAGTCTCAAAATCCCTTTGTTCTTTCCGCTGACAGCGGGATGGAATTTCCAAAACGGTTACTTTATTTCAACCTGAGCACCGGCTTCTTCGAGCTGGCTCTTGATTTTTTCAGCATCCTCTTTAGAAATGCCTTCCTTAACAGGCTTTGGAACCTCATCGACCAGGGTCTTGGCATCCTTTAAACCCAGACCTGTAATCGCCCTGACTTCCTTGATCACCTGAATCTTCTTATCGCCAAACGTTGTAAGAATAACGTCGAATTCGGTTTTTTCTTCAACCGCCGCGCCACCGGCATCCCCGGGAAGAGCAGCCGCTACCACAACAGGTGCGGCTGCAGAAACACCGAATTTTTCTTCCATCTCCTTAACCAACTCAGACAGTTCAAGCACCGTCATATTTGCTATAAATTCAATTACATTCTCTTTGGTAATATCCGCCATTTTATTTTTTCTCCAATTTAACTTTCAATTAATTAATATTTTTCTATTTGTGTCGAATATCAGACCGCTTCTTTCTGTTCCTTGAGGGCCTGCAACAGGTTTAAAAACTTTATCGGTATAGCGTTGAGAACCCTGACAAAACCTGTCGGAACAGCATTGGCGACAGACAGGAATTGTCCTAAAAGAACCTCGCGGGGAGGAAGAGCCGATACCGCCATGATGGCGTTTAAATCGATCACCTTACCGTTCATAACGCCGGTCTTGATTTCAAGCTTTTTATTCTCGTTAGAAAATTTTATCAAAACTTTTGCAGGTGCAATGGGGTCGTCATAGCTTAGCGCAACGGCACTCGGACCTTTAAAACACTCTTTAATCAATTCCACATGCGTCTCTGGGCAAGCTCTGATAAGAAGCGAATTTTTTGCCACCTTATATTCAATTTCAAACTCTCTGAGCTTCCTTCGCAAATCATTCATTGCTGCAACATCGAGTCCTTTACAATCCGTAACGATGACAACTTTGGACCTTGCAAATTTTTCATGCAGATTTTTTACAATCTCTTTCTTTTTTTCCAGCTTCACAAGTTACAACACCTCCTTCCTTAATCCGCAAAAACCAGAGGTAACAACTTATTATAGAATGTCTCGGTAGGCCAGCAATGCCGATTAAACACAAAACAAGTGCACCTACGGTCTTTGACAGAAATTATTTAATTCGGAAACAATATGCAAACTATCCATTCAGGCTCTCATTACCCGGACAAGCCGGAAAAGTTACAAGTGAGCTAAAGTTTGAAGTGAACTAAAGTTAAGGAGTCGCCTTGCTCCGACTTTTAAACAAATTGGCAGTCTTCCTTAATTTTAGGCACTTTAGATCACTTTAGGCACTTCACACTTAATTGTCTAAGCAATTTTTTGCCATAAAAAACACAAAAATAATTACTAAGCGCCTAAAGTGAACTAGAGTTTGAAATGCCTATATGGAAGCAGACTTATTTGATTAAATCCTTGACACTGGCCGCATCTATCTTAATGCCAGGTCCCATGGTTGTTGAAATGGCGATACCTTTCAGATAAGTGCCCTTACTTGAAGCCGGTTTGAGACGAACAATAGTTTCTAAAAAGGCGGCGGCATTCTCCACAATCTTCTCTACCCCGAAAGAAACTTTACCCATTGGAACATGGACAATTCCGGCTTTTTCAACCTTGAAATCAATTTTTCCTGCTTTTAGCTCTTGAACCGCTGTCGCTACATCGAAAGTTACGGTTCCGGTTTTTGCATTGGGCATGAGCCCCCTGGGACCGAGCAGCCTTCCTATCTTTCCAACAGAACCCATCATGTCGGGAGTAGCAACAGCTTTGTCAAAGCCGAACCACCCATTTTTAATTTTTTCTATTAATTCGTCATTCCCGGAAAAATCCGCACCTGCTTCCAATGCCTCTTTTTCCTTTTCCCCTTTAGCAAATACCAGGACTTTTACTTCCTTGCCAAGACCATTGGGCAGAACCACAGTCCCTCGAACCATCTGATCGGCATGCCTTGGATCCACACTCAGACGAACAGCAACATCAACGGTCTCATCAAAGTTAGCATAAGAAGAATCGATTGCTAATTTGACAGCATCGCTAAGAATATGCTTTGTTCCAGCATCTGCATCTTTAATCGATTTTAAATATTTTTTACCCCGCTTCGGCATGTTTTTTGTTCACTCCTTGTTTACATGTTTCGCATTTAGGGTTAAGATTTTTTAAAAGCCCGTAACATCTTCCTTTAAACAATATCAATCCCCATACTTCTGGCCGTTCCGGCGATAATACTAGCTGCAGCACTCAAATCATTTGCATTTAAGTCAACCATTTTCTGATTTGCGATCTCTTCAACCTGCTTTTGAGTCACACTCCCGACTCTCTCGCGTTTGGGATCGCCGGCGCCTTTTGCTATTTTTGCCGCTTTCTTCAAAAGCACGGATGCAGGAGGTGTTTTGGTTATAAAAGTAAATGATCTGTCCTGATAGACAGTAATAACCACAGGTATGATCATACCTTCATCATTTGCGGTCCTGGCATTAAACGCCTTACAAAAATCCATTATATTGACGCCATGCTGCCCAAGTGCTGGACCAATCGGGGGAGATGGATTGGCTTGACCGGCAGTTACCTGTAATTTTATCTGTGCCATAATCTTTTTTGCCATTTTTTAACATCACTCCTGTAATTTTGCTTGATGAATTCGATTTTTTACTAATTTATCACAACTTTGCAACCTGTACGAATTCCAGTTCTACCGGTGTTGAACGGCCTAAAATGCTCACCAGAACCCTTATTTTACCCTTTTCCGGATTGACTTCGTCCACGGTACCGTTAAAATTTTTAAAGGGACCGTCTATTACACGAATCTCGTCTCCGATCTCAAAAAAATATTTGGGTTGTGGTTTGAGTTTCCCGGCCTCCATCCGATTCAAAATCTGTTCGGCCTCTTCATCTGAAATCGGTGTCGGCTTCTCCCGACCCCCCAAGAATCCGGTCACCTTGGCGGTATTATTCACAATATGCCAGGTTTCATCATCGAGTTCCATCCTAACCAATATATATCCCGGATAGAACTTTCGGGATGATGTTTTTCTTTTACCTTTTACAAGCTCGACAATCTCTTCTGTGGGAACCAGCACCTCACCAAATTTTTCGGATAGAGAAAAAGATGCAATTCGCTCTTCAAGTGCAGTTTTGACCTTGCTTTCAAACCCCGAATAAACATGGACGATATACCATTTAAGAGCCAATTTTACCTTCTCCTCAATTTAATGAAGCACCACACGAATCAGGCTTGACAACCCGATATCAACCACTCCAAGAAAGGATGCTATTATCATAGTTAAAATAATAACAACAACAGTAGAGCCCAACGTCTGTTTTCGTGTCGGCCATACAACCTTCTTTAACTCCACTTTTACTTCTCTTAAGAATTGGACTCCCTTGTTTATATAATTTTTAATCTTCCCCGGCTCGGTCTTTTTTCTGGTTAACGCTTTGGTCTGTGATACAGAAGACCTTTTTCTAACTTCCCCAGCAGAACCTGTAAACAGCGTGGTCTTTTTAACGGCGACATCATTTTTTAACCGGGGTGATGTCGCTTCAGCGTCACTTTGTTTTTTCTTCTTCTTGGCGCTTAAAGTTTTTTTCCTCTGTAACCGTGCCATGGTGCTCCTAACATCACAAAATTCAAAGTGCATGATGTCATGCTTCCATGCGATTCAAGCTTTGAATTTTTTATTGAAAATGATTTGGCAGGCCAGGAGGGATTCGAACCCCCAACACCCGGATTTGGAGTCCGACGCTCTACCGTTAGAGCTACTGGCCTGCAAAATACCTTTAGAATAAAAATGGTTATTTGCTCTCTTTATGTAGAGTGTGTCTCCTGCAAAATCGACAATATTTGCTAAATTCCAGCTTATTCGGTGTTGTCCGTTTATTTTTCGTCGTCGTGTAATTTCTTCTTTTGCATTCACTACAGGAAAGGGTAACAATTATTCTCACCGGAAGACTCCTTCAGCTTTTACTCTATAATTTCGCTCACGACACCTGCGCCGACCGTCCGTCCGCCTTCCCTGATGGCAAACCTCAATTCTTTTTCCATGGCTATCGGTGTTATCAGATCTGCCGTAATCGTTATATTGTCACCGGGCATTACCATCTCTACACCTTCCGGTAATATCAAATTGCCCGTAACATCCGTGGTCCGAAAATAAAACTGTGGCCGGTATCCACTGAAAAACGGGGTGTGACGACCCCCTTCCTCTTTGCTCAAAATGTATACCTCGGCCTTGAACTTCGTGTGAGGCTCAATCGAACCTGGTATCGCTACCACTTGGCCGCGCTCAACCTCATCACGCTTGGTACCCCGCATTAATACCCCGATGTTGTCTCCGGCGCGTCCCTCATCCAAAAGCTTCCGGAACATCTCTACTCCCGTACACACCGTCTTCATGGTCGGACGAATCCCTACAATCTCAACATTATCCCCCACATGAATAACACCTCGCTCAACACGACCCGTCACAACCGTACCCCGGCCCGATATGCTGAAAACATCCTCTATGGGCATCAAAAACGGCTTGTCTATATCACGCTTGGGCTCGGGGATAAACGTGTCTACCGCTTCCAGTAACTCAAATATGCACTTGGCATCCTCACTGTCAGCATCATCACTCTCCAACGCCTTCAATGCACTCCCGCGAATGATCGGAATGTCATCTCCTGGAAACTCATACTTGTCCAACAACTCCCGAAGCTCCAACTCAACAAGCTCTATAAGCTCCTCATCATCCACCATATCACATTTGTTTAAAAATACCACAATCTGAGGAACCCCGACCTGACGCGCCAGTAATATGTGCTCTCGGGTCTGGGGCATGGGACCGTCATCCGCACCCACCACCAAAATAGCCCCGTCCATCTGCGCCGCCCCGGTGATCATGTTCTTGATGTAATCCGCATGACCCGGACAATCCACATGAGCATAATGACGATTCACCGTCTCATACTCAACGTGCGCCGTCGCTATGGTGATACCACGCTCTTTCTCTTCCGGGGCTTTATCTATCTGGTCAAAAGGAACATACTGAGCCATGCCCTTTAGCCCCATGTGTTTGGTTATCGCCGCCGTCAAGGTCGTCTTGCCATGGTCGATATGGCCGATCGTACCTACATTTACGTGCGGCTTGGTCCTCTCAAACTTTTCCTTCGCCATCTTCTTGTCCTCCCCTGGATTTTTTGAAAATTATCTTTTTCGTATCAATTTTGACGCATTCGTAAAAAGTTATTTGCGAGCAACTTTAAGCTGTTGGAAGAAGTTATCCCATCAGACAGACTCTGCTTGCTAAAAAATAAATAATGGAGCCCACGACCGGAATCGAACCGGTGAACCTCTTCCTTACCAAGGAAGCGCTCTACCAACTGAGCTACGTGGGCGATTTTTATTGGCCTGTGCGTGTTCTCTCCGAGTCTAAGGACGGCTTTTCGGGGTTACAGCCGCCAATTTGCGTTCTGGAGCGGGAGACGAGATTCGAACTCGCGACATTCAGCTTGGAAGGCTGAAGCTCTACCAACTGAGCTACTCCCGCACTTGTTACGCTGATAATTGCCCCATAAAAACCATTATTAAGAGATATCAATCCCCCTCAAAAAGCGCAGTAAGAGTCATGCAGGAAGCCATGTAGTAATTATCGATCCCGACCCGATATATTAATCGAAATCTCCTACATACGACTTACTTTGAGGTTGGTGGTGGGGGGAGGATTTGAACCTCCGAAGGCTTCGCCGACAGATTTACAGTCTGTTCCCTTTGACCACTCGGGAACCCCACCCGAAAGGTATTCTCACACCTGGAGCCAGAGACAGGAGTTGAACCCGCGACATCCTCATTACAAGTGAGGCGCTCTACCAACTGAGCTACTCTGGCAACTCGTCTTCAATCTTTAGTATTTTCCGTAACACGTCAATACGACATAAAAAGTGATCTCTCGATAAATCCCCATTTATACTTAGACCTATAATAAATATCAACCTCTATTTTAGCCTTTTAACAGCAAATATAGAGAAATATAATGATATTTTCTGTGTTTTCTTTAGAATATCGCCTTTTTTTATTGTTTTAAACATTATTTATCCTAATGCCAATAAGAATCCGGGTCGTATTATATATATATTTTTGACGCACTTTGTCAAAAACAAACTGAATATTGACAATTCATAGCATAGCAAGCAACACACCGAAAACCAACATTATAATATATCTTGTTGATTTTACGTGATTTATAGCTCATATTTTTTTTGGCACCCCATTTGCAGTATACAACTATATGACATCCCTTTAGTTCATTGAAACAAATCGATTAAAAACTAATAACAGTATTTTTGATGAACTCGTAAAAAGTCCGATTTAGACGGTTTTGTAAAAAGTTCAAATTCAAGGCGTGCAAATTTTGTAATCATGAGGCGTACTTTTCGTACGTTGAATGATTGCGAAATGCAGCACAACGCAGAAGTTGGACTTTTTACGAGACCGTCATTTTTAAAACTTAAAAATACACTAACATATTACAAAACCAATCGAAAGATGTATCGATTGATACCTGTTTAAAGACCTTGTTGGATTTTTGCAATAACATAAACCCTTGACAAGGATGGTTATTTTTGTGTAATCGGAGAGTAGGCCATGAGAAAAGAAAATTGATACATCTCAGGCGTTGTTTCCGTTATCATCAAATGGAATAACTTAAGGAATTTGATATGATAAAATTACGATTTTTTTTTCTGCCGGTTTTTCTGTTGTTTCTCTTATGCGGATGCATACAAAATCTGCACAACATTCCGGCTTCACAAAACGCGGAGTGTTTACCGGCCCGGACCGACTGCGCCGGTTCTAATGACTGTATTGAAACGGCCAATCCTAAAGAGCAAAAACCGTCACCGGTTGACAATCTCGCTGCTGAAAACACTATCCAAACTCAAGCATTAATACATAATAAAAAAAATACAAATAAGATAGCCGAAAATTCTCTCCCCGAAAAAAATATACAATCTATCTTTGATGAAGCCCTGGATTTTTGCGAAGCATCTCAGGATTTCTGGCAGAAGGGAGAGCTTGAAAACGCCCTTGAAGCACTGGATCATGCCTACTCTTTAATCCTTGAGATTGATACCGATGATACCGCCAAGCTTATACAGCAAAAAGAAGATTTGCGGTATTTGATCTCGAAACGCATTCTTGAAATTTACGCTTCCCGCAATATCGTTGTTAACGGTAATCATAACGCCATTCCCATGGTGATGAACAAACATATTCAGAATGAAATTGACCGCTTTACCAAAAAAGGCGAAAAAAGATTTTTCATTGAATCATACAAGCGTTCCGGAAAATATCGACCACAAATTGTTCCCGCCCTTAAAAAAGCCGGCCTTCCGGTTGAATTGTCATGGCTCCCGCTTATTGAAAGCGGATATAAGGTAAATGCGCTTTCAAAGGCCAGGGCGCTTGGCCTTTGGCAGTTTATCCCCTCAACAGGATACAAATTCGGCCTCAAACGTAACAAATACATCGATGGGCGGCTCGATCCGGTGAAATCTACCAAAGCCGCCATTGAATATTTAACAGAATTACATCACATTTTCGGCGATTGGACAACCGTTCTCGCCGCATACAATTGCGGGGAGGGGAAGGTACTCAGAGTCATAAGAAGTCAGAATATAAATTACCTCGACAATTTCTGGGATCTATACGAACGTCTTCCCTCGGAAACCGCAAGATATGTCCCCAGATTTATGGCGACCCTTCACATCGTCAAAAACTTGGAAAAATACGGACTCGATTCCGTAACCGTAGACAAGCCGTTAGAATATGAAACCATAACCGTATCAAAACAGGTCCATCTTAGAAATATTGCTAAAACCATCGGGGTAACTGAACAAACACTCATAAAACTTAATCCCGAGCTTCGCTACAGGATACTTCCTCAAGATAAGTATCCGCTCAGGGTACCACCGGATAAAGGCCAAATTGTTTTGGCAAAACTGGATGAAATACCGGTTTCTCATCCTCCCCAACGCGCTTATGTATATCACCGGATCAGACCCGGTGAAAGCCTTTCCACCATTTCCAGAAGATATCGTTGCAGCGTGAGAAGCATTATGCGCGCAAACAATCTTCGCAGATCAAGTTTTATTGTCGCAGGTAAAAAACTTAAAATACCCCGCAAGGGAACAATTGTATACAGATCCAAGAAATACAACGGAATCAAATACAAAAACGCATCAAGCCATGTTGTAAAACGTGGGGATTCACTTTGGATTATAGCCAAACGATACGGTACAACAACCAAAAAAATTCAGGAACTCAATAATCTGTCCACAGCGAATCTCCACATTGGGCAGGTTTTAAAAATTCGCGAGGGCAAGAATGATAAACCCTCGGGTGAATACTTAAAAACATATCTGGTTAAGCCCGGCGACAGTCCTTTTCAAATCGCTCAGTTACATAAAATGCCCCTTGAACGATTTATGCGAATTAACCGGTTAACGCCCAGAAATAAGATTTATCCGGGACAGAGACTGTATGTAGAATAAATTGACAACAACAATCATAAAACAAATGCCTTTGGGGCCGTTTCAGGTAATGACTTATCTGGTGGCATGCCCGCACACCCGCGAAGCGGTTATTATTGATCCGGGGAGAGGAAGACAAAATTCTGGCCTTGATTCAAACACAAGGCTTTAAGCTCAAATACATCCTGAACACCCATGGCCATGCCGATCATGTTTTGGGAAACCTGAAACTCAAAGAGGTTCATAACGTCCCTGTCTGTATGCATGAGACCGATGACCGTTTTTTTTCGAACCAGGAGGTTCGTGAAAAATCCATAAAAGAATTGGGACTTCCGCCCCCTGATCCCGCGGACATAAGACTCAAAGATGAAGATATCGTTGAAGTCGGAACACTCAACATCAAAGTCATCCATACTCCGGGTCATACCCCGGGCTCTGTTTGCTACCTGGTTGACGGAAACCTTTTTTGCGGTGACACCCTTTTTGTCGGTGCAGTCGGAAGGACCGATTTGACTGGCAGATCCCTTGAAACGCTTCTCGAATCTCTGGAAAAAAGACTTATTGTACTGCCCAAAGAGACCATTGTCTGGCCGGGTCACGACTATGGAGACACCCCCTCCTCCACCATCGGTCGGGAGATGGAAGAGAATCCTTATATTACCGATTTTATTCTAACATAGGAGACCGTTTTGCATTTTCAGGGGTTGCCGGTAATAGTCCTATGTTCTCATTAAGCTATAAAATTTTCGGAAGGTAAATATGGCGACGTTGGCAGATTTGAAAAGCCAGGGAATAAAATGGTTTGGAGAAGTGGGAGCATGGGCTTATGATGAATGGAAAATATTGAATGACACTTTTTTTGACGGAGAAAATAAACCCGGTGCCATTATCTGGGGATCAACGCCACAGGGTAAAAGTCTGGGATATTATCATGTATCTGAAAATCTAATATATTTACAAAAAAATTTAATGCGGCCGGTTTATCCTACAACAGATACTAACTGGGGAATACGCCATTTAAATAAAAGAGTTGCCAGTGATGTCCTCCTGCATGAGATGATTCATCAAAGGGTTAACCAGACCGGTGGATGGGTGGGGGAAACCAGTCATAACAACGAAAGGTTTGTTGAAGAAGTCAATAGAATTGCCGGAGTCCTTGGAATGGATATTAAGGCCAGGGTTGTAAAACAAACAACCACTCGGAACAAGCCAATATGGAACATTGAGCCCGGGTGTCTCACCCTTAAGGAATTGTCCGATTTTCCATATTCATCCAGAACTTGTAACTATTATTACAACCAAGAGTCATAAATCCAACTTTTTACGAATTCATCATGAATCAATGAAGTCGAAAAAAGTCGAAATTGGAACGGCAAAGTAAAAAGTTCAAGTTCAAGGCGTCGCGAATTTCGTGGAATGAGGCGTACTTATGTACGCCGCAGTGAACACGAAATGAAGCGCAACGCAGAAATTGGACTTTTTACGAAGCCGTCATGAGTTGACGGTCTCGTAAAAAGTCCGAAAAATGGCATTTTATTCATTTCGCCATTAATTATTTCAATAGGTTATAAGGACGATTTTTGAATATTTTGACTTTTTACGAATGCATCATGAGTTAATGCACTTCAAAATCCAAATCATCGGGAAGATTTATTATATCTTTCCATTCTTTATCTTCTTCCTTTTTTTCGATCGTCTTATCCCGATCATTTTCCGGCGATTTTTGCGTTTTTTCAACGATGTCTTTACTCATGGTTAAATATCTCTTTGATTTTACTTGGCACGTCCCATAGTGAATCCGTTTCAATATACAATTTTTTCAAGGTATCTTCAATGGAGGAACGTTTGTTTTCGAAAGCAGGCCCTTGCAGATTTTTCGGAACGTTGATTTCATCTCCGAACCTGATAATGACACGGGAAAAAGGCTTTGGGACGATGAACCGGTCCCAACTGTTGAATACCCATTTTTTTTCAGCAGAGGTAATGGTTGGGAGAATTGGCATTCCTGAAGCTTTTGAAATTATGAGCAATCCGGGTTTAACCACACCCTGTGGACCTTTCGGACCATCGACGATATGGGCGACTTTACACCCTTTTTTCGCAAGTGTGTAAACTTCTTTCAAAGCTCTTTTTCCCCCGCGTGAAGAAGAACCTCTCACCGGATGCCATCCAAGTTGGTCAACAATTCTGGAAATAAGTTCTCCGTCCTTGCTCTGGCTTATCATAATTGAAATGGGCTTGCGTTTTGCGATAAAGACGATACCCGGAAAAAATCGCTGATGCCACGAAGCATAAATCGGAATCTGTCCCCTTTTAAGAACGTCCAGCTCAATCTCGGGGTTAATGACTTTGGTCCTGTAAGTCGAAGATATGATCTTTACGATTATAATTCCTATATAGACAAAAAGTTGCCGGTATATTAAACGGTTCACGAGTTGGTTCTCTTCGCCCCGCATGCCATTGCGAGGCACGAGCGGGCAGGTCACGATTGGAATATTGGAACATTGGCCCCGGTGAAATAGGCTCTGCATTTCACAGGGCAAGCGCAGAGATTGGGCAAAAGGGCAATTTCCGGATGGAAACTAATTAGCTGTTCCACCTTTCTTAACCTTGATCACAACCTCGTCTTTACCGATCATGCCAAGTTCCTTTCGGGCCAGACTCTTTATATATTCGGGATCAGTCTTTAATCTTTCTATTTCGCGACATAACAAAAGGTTTTGCTGGATCAGTTCAGTATTTTTTTTTAACAGACCGTCTCTTTCCGCTTTCAGCCGGTTTAAATCGCCGAGACCATTCTTTCCGAATAAAATAAACATTAGCAATAACAACACTACCACAAGTGCAGCAGCAAGCAGAATGTTTTTCTTTGAAATCACTTTTGATAACCTCGTAAAAAGTCCGATGTAGACGGTTTCGTAAAAAGTTCAAATTCAAGGCGTGCAAATTTTGTAATCATGAGGCGTACTTTTCGTACGTTGAATGATTGCGAAATGCAGCACAACGAAGAAGTTGGACTTTTTACGAGACCGTCACTTTTTATCTTCCCCCTTGCCGGCGAATGCCAGAACATTTTTTAGTTCCGTGCTCTTAAGCAATAAGGAAAAAGAACCATAGAGAATCAACCCGGTCACGATACTTCCCATGAGTCCGAAGAAAAGGCCGGATGATGGGCCGTCTTCAGGGGGAATAATCAATACCGCAGTGGCCCAGACAACGGCCCCCATAATCCCTGAACAAATCATTGTTTTACAGGCGGACTCGGCAATACTCTTCAATCCCAGCGTACCAAGTTTTGTCCTCAAGGCCCAAACAAGAAGTCCCAGGTTCAACATCGATGCAAGGGACGTTGAGAGCGCGAGCCCACCGTGTCCCATGGGTCCCATAAGTATGACTCCGAGTATGACATTGGCGCAAACCGATACTATAGCCATCCGTACCGGCGTTTTTGTGTCCTGTAACGCATAAAACGTCGCAACCACGATCCTTACCGCTGAAAACGCCCACAGACCTATACTATAATACAAAAGCGCGTATGCAGTCAAACGCGTGGTTTCCGAATCAAATGCACCCCTTTTAAACAAAAGTGCAACAATGGGTTCCCTTAAAACGATCAGGCCGACCATTGAAGGAATGGTAATAAAAAAAACCATTTTCATGGCGTATGAAAAGGTATCTCTGACCGCCTGCAGATCTTTTCCCGCCGCCTGCCGGGAAAGGGTCGGTAGAACCGCAGTGGCCATGGCTATCGCAAATATTCCCAGCGGAAACTGTACCAGACGATCCGCATAATAAAGATACGAAATACTCCCCTGGGCCAGTAGCGATGCAAGCAGAGTCCCCACCAGAATGTTGATCTGGTATACAGCGGAACCAAATATGGTGGGGACCATGAGCAGGCCGACTTTTTTTAAACCGGAATGGTACATATTTGTTTTTTGCCAGAAATAAAACCTTTTTTTTATCAGAAAGGGCACCTGAAGTGCCAGTTGCAAAAATCCTCCGATCAGCACCCCGATGGCAATCCCGGTCACCGGATCCGCCATGTGAGGTGCAATTAAGAATACCGACCCGATTATGGAAATGTTCAAAAATACCGGAGCCAGGGCCGGTGCGGCGAAATGACCGAGAACATTAAGTATCCCCATACAAAGTGCAACAAGTCCGATAAAAAAAATATACGGAAACATGATACGGGTTAAAACTACCGTAAGTGAATATTTTTCCGGTGATGTGACAAACCCGGGTGCAATAAGCCGGATGATAATGGGAGACAGCAAAATACCTGCAACAGTGATGGCAACAAGCAACACGGAAAGGAGCCTTATGGCGGATCTTGCCATTCTAAAGGCTTCATCTTTTCCCCGCTTCGTAAGGTATTCGGTAAAAACGGGGATAAATGCAGCGCTCAAAGAACCTTCGGCAAAAAGCCTTCTTAAAAGGTTGGGAATTCTAAAAGCTACAAAAAAAGCATCCGAAACCAGCCCGGCACCAAAAAACCAGGCAATTACAACATCTCTAATGAAACCGAAGATACGGCTCAATAAAGTTGCCGACCCAACAACACCTGCAGCTTTTGTCACACGGTGGTTTTCAGTGGTTTGCTGATTTGCTGAGAGGCTCATTATTAATTTTGAATTTCTGAGTTAAAATAAGGCTTGACATATCATCAGTGATTCTGTATTTAAGATGTTTTTATTTATAATATTAAATTAAAAGGAGCTTATAACGTTGGCGAATCATAAATCTGCAATCAAACGTGCATGCCAAAATGAAAAAAGGCGCCTGCGCAACAAATCTACGAAAACAAGAATAAAGAACATCGTCAAGGGCGTACGATTCAGCGCTAGCGAAAATTCCAAAGAAGCAGCGCTGGCTGAACTCAATAGTGCAAAATCCATCATCGATAATGCAGCAAAAAAGGGTGTGATCCACAAGAAAACCGCATCTCGAAAAATTTCCCGCCTCTCCAGACTTGTAAATACCATCTCAGCCTAACCCGAATTTCTCACAGGTCACGGCACGGGCGAACCGCCAGAAAGCGTATATTGCAAAACAAAAGCGGATTTTGTTGTATGGCTGCGCGATGGATTATTTTAAAAATCGGCGGTTAAATTATTGAAAATAGTTTCCGCAAGCCTTTTGGAAAGGGTTTTTATCGCTTCCCGTTTTCTACGTTCTGTAGACTGTTTTTCGGACATTACCGCATAGGCCTCGTCTTCGGAAACGGATTTCCGAGACCATATTACCTCTCCGGACCGATTTGTTAATTTTAAATCGACGTTAACTTCAACCCGTCTTTCATTGGAGGTATACTCCCCTGTGTGCGAAATCGTTCTTTCACTTATGGATTGAACAACACCGGTAAGAATTGCATCGGCCTTGTTACTTCCGGTAACAACCACCTGTTCATGCCGGGAAAATTCATATATGAGATCATTGGTAATGATCGTCTCCACTCCGGTTTCCGCAGTGCGGTTTCGAAACATCTCGATACTAATGGACGTTATCCCGGACGGAAGACTTCCTCCGCCGCTAAATTGGTAGCCGCAAGCCGAAAAAAGCCACCCCAACAAAATGATCGCCCAGGCATATTTCTTTTTAACAAACAACGATCCTTCTCCCGTTAATTTCATCATTTATACTACGATATTCACAAGTTTGTTCTTGACAACAATAATTTTCCTAATGGTTTTATTATTTATAAGTTTTTGAACCCGCTCGTCCGAAAGGGCCAATTCTTTGATGGTATTTTCGTCTGCATTCACATCAACATGGAACCTGCTTCTTAGTTTCCCGTTTACCTGAATCACGATCAAAAGCTCATCCTTGAACAAAGCGCCTTCCCTGTATGACGGCCATGATGCCGATAGAACGCTGGACTCAAATCCTAATATCGCCCAAAGTTCCTCGGCAAAATGTGGAACAATCGGCGATAAAAGAAGCGTAACGGATTCCATGGCAAATCTCATCACCCCGGTATCTTGAATGTCACTTTTTACAGTGTCGATTCCGTACATGGTATTCACAAGCTCCATGATTGCACTGATTGCCGTATTAAAATGGAAGCGATCTTCTATATCTTTGGTAACTTTATATATGGTCGCATGGGTTTTTTTGAATATGTCACGGGTCATGCCCTCCAGAACATCGGGGCTCCCGTCAAAAGGCGTTGCATCTTTGATCAAATCGATCCACTTCCAAGCCAGGCGCCAAACACGATTCAGAAAGCGATACCCTCCTTCAACCCCCTGATCGCTCCATTCAAGATCCCTTTCCGGAGGAGCTGCAAAAAGACAAAAGAGTCTTGTTGTATCCGCACCGTACTTTTCAAGAAGAATGTTCGGATCGATAACATTCTTTTTCGACTTGGACATTTTTTCAACCCGGCCAAGGGTAACCGTCTTACCACATTTTTTACACTGCGGGTCCGGCTCAATGTTTTCCACCTCATCGGGAAGAAGAAAACCGTGTTCCGGACAGGATACCGTCTCTTTACAGACCATTCCCTGTGTCAAAAGCCGGGTAAAAGGTTCCTTGTATTTTACCAGTCCAAAATCGTTTAACACACGGGTATAATACCTTGAATAGAGCAGATGTAAAATAGCATGCTCAACGCCGCCGATATATTGATCCACGGGCATCCAGTAATCCACGGCTGTTTTGTCAAACATGCCCGTGTCACAATTCGGGCTGCAGTATCTTTCATAATACCATGAAGATTCCACGAAGGTGTCCATTGTATCGGTCTCTCTTCTGGCCTCAGGGCTGCCGCAAACCGGACAGGTTGCCCTTGCAAAATAATCAAGAGCCCCAAGCGGCGACTTTCCGCCGTCCAGAAGATCGACATCTTCCGGGAGCAGAATGGGAAGGTCCTGCTCCGGAACGGGCACAATACCGCACGTTTTGCAATGAATTATTGGAATCGGCGCACCCCAATATCGCTGCCTTGAAATACCCCAGTCCCTCAACCGGAAACTTGTGGTCTTTTTGCCCAGTCCTTCCTGCTCCAGAAAAGAAGCGATTTCGTCAAGGGCCGTAACGTTATCCGTTCCATTAAACCGACCGGAATTGACCATCACCCCTTCACCGGTGTATGCTTCGGTCATGGTAGCGGAATCCAGATCGTCATCATGCGGTTTTACGACCACCACGATATCCAGGTTGTATTTTCGAGCAAAATCGAAATCCCGCTGGTCATGAGCCGGAACGGACATAACCGCTCCCGTGCCATACTCCATAAGTGCAAAGTTTGCCGTATAAATCGGCATGCGCAAGCCGCTCAAGGGATTGATGCAATAGGCGCCGGTAAAGACGCCCTCTTTCTCATAAGTCTCCACCGCCCTGCTGGATCGGTCCTGCAAGGATATACGCTCGACAAATTCACGAATTTTGTCTTCCTGGAGCGTCCCTTTGGACAAACGGAACACCAGCGAGTGCTCCGGAGCAAGACACATGAATGTTGCCCCATAAACCGTATCCTGCCGGGTGGTAAAAACCGGTATCTGCGCATCTGTATTCTCTATGGGAAACCGAATTTCCGCACCCACACTCTTTCCAATCCAGTTCTTCTGCATGGTGATAACCTTTTCAGGCCATCCGGGAAGCTTGTCGCAATATGCCAGCAGATCTTGGGCATAATCTGTAATACGGAAAAACCATTGCCAGAGTTTTTTCTGCCGAACCGTCTGACCACAGCGCCAGCACATACCGGCTTCCACCTGCTCGTTGGCCAGAACCGTCTGGCAGTGTTCACACCAGTTCAAAAAAGATTCCTTGCGATAGACCATTCCCTTTTCGTACATTTTTAAAAAAAGCCACTGTTCCCACCGGTAATATTCAGGCGTGCAAGTGGCGATTTCCCTGTCCCAGTCGTAGGAAAAACCGATTCGCTTCAACTGAGATCTCATGGTATCAATGTTTTCATAGGTCCATTTGGCGGGATGGATGTTGTTCGCAATTGCAGCGTTTTCCGCCGGCATACCGAATGCGTCCCATCCCATGGGATGAAGAACATTGAATCCTTGCATTCTTTTGTACCTTGCAACCACATCACCGATGGTATAGTTTCTCACATGTCCCATGTGTATATTGCCGGAAGGATAGGGAAACATTTCGAGAAGATAATATTTTTCCTTACCACGGTCCTCTTTGACCTTAAAAAGCCCCGATGTTTCCCAGAAATTTTGCCACTTGGATTCTATGGTTTTAGGATTGTATCTTTCCTCCATTGTATCTATACTACCTCGTTTTTATGATTTAGTTTTACACTGGGATGATTAAAATTGCCCATATTTATTCCTTCCCGTATGCCTGGTTTCAGGTGTCAGGTTTCAGGTGCCAGCGCCTCTGTTCATCATTCCTGACACCTGACACCTGAAAAAAGATATGGAACAAAAACGGGATTAAAATTCTATCTGTATATACGACGATTTTTACCACTCAAGTTTTAATCTTAGTACAAGCTTGCTCGACGAATGCTAAGGGTTAAGGGTGAATGAATCTTGCATTGGACTCAAAATCAAAAACTTTAACTAGCTTACAGTTGGACCTCAAACCTCTGAACCCTTGAACCCCGAACCCTGAACCACGAATTATTTCACATGCCACAACGCAATATAAATAGCAAGCGATAAGAAATCGTTTGACTTGTATATAACAATTTCATATTCATTAATAAAGCAACTGCTTGAGATAATATATATATCAATTCGTTCGGTTCGGAAACAATCCTTTTATCCCTGAGATAAAAGAATCAATCCCGGTGTAAAAGGACCCATATGTTATGAGCAAAATTCTTATTAATGCCATAGATCCTGAGGAATGCAGGATTGCAAAAGTAAAAGATATGAAACTCGAAGAATTTCATATCGAAAGTGCCTCAAGGGAAATTATTCACGGCAACATTTACAAAGCCGTTATTTCACGTGTTGAGCCGAGCCTCCAAGCCGTATTCGTAGATTACGGGGCGGATCGCCATGGATTTCTTCAGAAGCATGAAATCCATAGCGAGTATTTTCAGGACAATCTTTCAAAAGACAAATCCATAACAAAAATGGTGAGGCGCGGCCAGGAACTTTTGGTACAGGTCATAAAAGACCCGTTCATGAAAAAAGGGGCCATGCTCACAACCTTCATATCTCTCCCTGGAAGATACCTGGTGCTTATGCCCGGAAGCAACAACCGGGGCATTTCACGAAAAATAGAAGAGGAAGATGAGCGAAGCCGACTTAAAGATATGATCAACAATCTCAAATTGCCTGAAGGATTAGGCATCATCGTCCGAACCGCGGGAATAAACTGTACCAAAATGAGCATGTCCAGGGATTTAAGATATCTGCTGCGGCTCTGGAAAAACATCAAAAAAGATGTGGCCGAAGCAACCCCTCCGGTATTAATTTACAAAGAGCAAAACCTTGTTTTAAGATCCATACGCGACTATTTCACCTCCGATGTGAACGAAATCCTCATAGATGATGTCACAGTATATCACGAAGTTAAAAAGTTTGTTAAAATCATTTCCCCAAAACATACCCAGATTGTCAAACACTATAAAACGGACCGGCCCATATTCACAAAATACCAGTTGGAGGAACAGATTGCATCCATTTATGGAAGCCGTGTCAAATTAAAATCCGGGGGGACTATTATAATAACACAAACAGAAGCGCTGGTTGCCATTGACGTCAATTCGGGAAAGGCCACTCAAAAAAAATCAATCGAGCAGACTGCGCTTCAGACCAATATTGAAGCCGCCGAGGAAATTTCCCGGCAGCTGCGACTCAGAGATTTGGGCGGGCTTATCGTGATTGATTTTATCGACATGAGAGATTCCAAACATAAATTAGAAGTTTTCAGGGCCGTGAGAAACAATGTAAAATACGACAAGGCCAAAACAAAGATCGGTAAAATTTCAATATTCGGACTCATAGAAATGTCAAGACAGCGGCTCAGGCCCTCAATTGAATTCAGCAGTTTTGAATCCTGCAGCCATTGCGGAGGCAAAGGACTTATCCTTTCCACTGAGATGCTGGTCCTCGACTTTCTCCGCAAACTTCGTCTTGAAACCTTAAAAGACAACATCTCAAAAGTAAAAGGAATCGTTCCACCGGTAGCGGCCGACTATCTTTTGAATAAGAAACGCAAGGAGATTCTTGACCTGGAAATAAGGCGCAATCTTTCCATCACCATCGAAGGAGACAATACGTTAGTCCACGGAATGAGTGAGATTATTTGTGAAGAGTAACACACGAGCCTAACCCGAACCCGCCCACCCTTCTGCCGAACGAATTGCGGAGTAAAGAGGACGGGCCGAATCCCAAAACTAAAAACCATGTAACGCCCGGACACAAAAACACCAAGGATTCTATCAAAGTCATGCCCAAAAAGTCCTCTAAAATATCAAGCAAATCCATTGGAATTCTAGCAAGTTGTATTATCCTTGTCGCAGTTGCCGGTTTATGTCTCTGGTTGATGAAAAATGCAAAGGTACCCTCTCAAAACATGCCTGAAAAAGTTCATACGCCTGCAACAGGAGAGACGGTCATTGATTACAATAACATCGAAAAAGACAAAGCTCTCATGGCCCTTATGCAAAAGCGCAAGGCAGAATATGGAATTGAAAAAGGGATTGATATGATAACAAAATCTGATGAATCCTTTAAAATAGGTGATTCAACGGTCTCCATGCAGGAGATTTTGGATAAAATACGGATTAACCGTGGCGATATTGTTGAAAAAGACCTCAAGTCAAATAAAATGGATTCCATGAAAAATTCAGAATCATTTGGAATACACGTTGTTCAGCCCGGAGACAATATCTGGAATATACATTTTAATTTCCTAAAAGATTATTTTGCTCATAAAGGCATCTCCCTGTCACCACTCGCCGATGAACCTGCAAGGGAGGGGCAAAGTTCGGGGATTGGCAAACTTCTTAAATTTTCTGAAAGTACGGTTAATATTTATAACATAAAAGAACGTGAAATAGATGTTGAGCTTAACCTGATCTATCCTTTGAGCAAGGTGGTTATTTATAATATGGACCAAATTTTTGCACTTCTGGATCTCATCGATTACGAACACGTAAATCGCATTCAATTTGATGGGGATACGCTTTGGATCCCGCCAAATTAATTTGAACAAAACTCGGACCCAGAGTACCTGATACACCGTCATTCCTGTATTCCAGGCTTCCAGCATCCCGAGGTAATTTTTAACTCAAATCCATTGATGGTTAAGCCGATTCTATGGACCATGTTTTCTGTAATGAAATAAACATTTGACGTATGGAATCAATTGCAGTATATCAGCGCCGTTTTAATAATTTAAAATTATGAGATAGTGTCCGTCCATAAATGAGGATTTTTGTTCAAGATCAAGGCATGCGAAAAAAATAACCGCAGACATATAGTTGATATTTCGAGGATTATTTTTTGAGCATAACGCAGAGATTGGGCAAAAAGACCATTTATGGATGGACACGAGATAACATTTTAGTTTTTTGAAACCATATCCCTTGGCGCATCATTGAATTTTTATTGAAAAATCGTGCTCAAAGCGGATAAAGCTCGTGGGAAATCCATGGGCTTAAAAAAAACTAAGTACCATACTAAGGAGGATTTATCTTGATAGATATCGCTTATGCAATGGGCACTGGCGGAGGTATTACAGGCCAGGGGGCAGGAGGATTTTCATCACTGATCCCGATTATCCTGATGTTCGTTATATTCTATTTTCTGCTTATTCGACCCCAGCAGAAAAAAACCAAAGAACATCGTGAAATGATAAACCAGCTTAAAAAAGGAGACCGCATCGTTACAAGCGGGGGTCTTCACGGTCGAATTACCGCCGTAAATGATGCCACGATGACGGTTGAAATAGCGGACAAGGTCCGGGTAAAGGTTGCCCGAGGCAATGTCGGCCAGGTAGTCCAGACTACATCACAGACCCAGGAAACAAAAAAAAAGAAGAACTGATTCAGCCAGCGGTCCTTATTTGCAAAAATTGGCTGACTTTTTTTCCTTACGGTCACTTATGCGCAAGCCTTATTGCCCTTCGGCGTGATGGATTCCCGCTTGCGGCGTGGACTAGTGGCCGTGATTTTATTTTAGGTGCAATTTCAGGAAAGGAAAAGATCATTGAAGAATCTCTCATGGCGGGTTGTTTCCGTTATTGTAGTTATTATCGTTGCCGTTGTTTACATCCTTCCGACCATAAACCCATCTTTGTGGCCGCATAAAAAAATAAACCTGGGGCTCGATCTTCAAGGCGGCATGCACCTCGCACTTGAAGTGGATACGGAAAAAGCCGTGGAAAGCACCGTAGAACGTATCAGCCAGGAAATCCGAGGTTTTTTAAAGAAGGAGCACATCCGGCATATCAGCTTGAATCGTATCGATGGAAGCCGCATTTCCGTGGAGTTGCAAGGCCAGGAAAATATCGACAAATTTGAGAAGCTGCTCGACAACGAATTCAAAAATTTGCGTATCCTTTCAAGATCAACCCATAACGAAATCCTTACAATGATGCTGGATCTCCCTGACAAAGAGTCCGGTCAAATCAAGAAACTGGCAACCGAACAGGCCCTCGAAACCATTAGAAACCGGATCGACCAGTTTGGCGTGAGTGAACCGGATATTCGACTACAGGGTGAAAAACGGATACTTATCCAACTCCCCGGAATCAAAGATACAAAAAGGGCCAAAGATCTTATCGGACGGACCGCTCTTTTAGAATTCAAACTGGTGGATGAAACCCATGATTTAAATTCCGCCCTGCAAGGGAATGTGCCTCCGGGCAGTGAGGTTCTTTATAGCATTAAAGAAGATCCGGAAACACGGCGGGTCATAAAAACGCCCTATCTTATAAAAAAGCGGACCCTTTTAACCGGCGCCCAGCTAACGGATGCAAAGGTTCAAATAGACTCTCAATACAATGAACCCTATGTTTCCATCAATTTCGACAAAAAAGGGGGAAGAGATTTTGGAAGAATAACCGGAGCAAATGTAAAAAAACGCCTGGCAATCGTTTTGGATAAAAAAGTCTATTCAGCACCGGTTATCCAGGAGAAAATTACCGGCGGTCAGGCCCGAATTACCGGACATTTCACCACTGAAGAAGCAAGTGATCTTGCCATCGCCCTTCGTGCCGGCGCCCTTCCGGCTCCGGTCAACATCCTTGAGGAAAGAACCGTGGGTCCTTCTCTTGGGACCGATTCCATTAGAAAAGGGCTCATCTCAACGTGTGTGGGCGGCATCCTCGTTATTTTGTTCATGATTGTCTATTACAGGGGGTCAGGGCTTATCGCAGACGTTGCGCTGATTCTTAATATTATCCTGATCGCCGGAGGGCTGGCTGGCTTTCAGGCCACGTTGACACTCCCGGGTATCGCAGGGATAATCCTCACGATCGGCATGGCCGTTGATGCTAATGTGCTTATATTCGAACGGATACGGGAGGAATTGAGGATCGGCAAGACACCGCGAGCGGCGGTGGACTCGGGGTTTGACAGGGCTTCTCTTACCATACTCGATGCCAACGTAACAACGCTTATTGCAGCCCTTGTCCTGTTCCAGTTCGGCACCGGTCCGGTTAAAGGATTTGCTGTAACCCTGAGTTTGGGTGTGCTTTCCAGTCTTTTTACCGCCCTTATTCTGTCCCGATTAATATTCGATTATTTCTTGATAAAACTAAAGAGTAAAAGTTTAAGCATCTAATGCCTCATAAAGCATAACACCATAATCTTAGGGGACACCATCAATGCAGTTTATCAAACCTGATATTAACATTAATTTTGTGAGCAAAAGAAAAATTGCTTTCTTCATATCCATGGTCATGATCCTTGTCAGTATTGCCTCTCTCTTCATTCATAAAGGGCCCAGATACGGCATCGACTTTGCCGGCGGCACATTGATACAGGTAAAGTTTAGCGCCCCTGCAAGCCTGAATAACATAAAATCCGGTCTTGCCGCCATAGATTTAGGCAAATCTTCAGTTCAACAGTTCGGAGATCAGGGTGATAATGAATATCTTATCCGAACGGACAGATCCATCATGACATCACAGGGATTTTCCACAAAAGTGCAGGAAGCACTGGAAACCTCAACAGGGAATAAGATCGACATTCGTCGTGTTGAAATGGTGGGACCCCAGGTGGGCAAAGATTTACGGGAAAAAGCTCTCTTTGCCATGTTTTACGCCCTGCTTTTTATTACCATATATATATCCGGCCGTTTTGAGTTAAAATGGGTTCTCAGCGGAGTTATGGCCGGCGCACTCATGGGTGCGGTATATCTTCTTTCCGTCTTTAATGTGAGCGTCCCGTATCTTATACTCGCCGCATTGATCGTAACTCTTGTACTTTTCTGGTTTCTCGAGCTGAAATACGCTATGGGGGCTATTGTAGCGCTTATCCATGATGTCACCATAACCGTCGGTATTTTTTCTATTTTTGGCAAGGAATTTACCCTTCCGATTATCGCGGCGCTTCTCACCATCATCGGATATTCATTAAATGACACCATCATTGTTTTTGACAGAATCCGGGAAAATTCGAGAAAATACCACAAAAATCCCCTGGAATTCATAATTAACAGAAGTGTCAATGAGACGCTCAGCCGAACCATACTGACCTCTTTAACCACCCTTGTTGTGGTTGTTTCCCTGTTTGTGCTGGGAGGCGGTATTATTCATGACTTTGCATTTGCAATGATAATCGGCGTTGTTACCGGTACCTACTCATCGGTTTACGTTGCAAGCCCCATACTCCTTGCATGGCAGAGTCGTGGAAGAAAGAAATAAGTGGAAAACATTCTGCCATGGTTTGCTCTGAAAAATGTTCCGGGAATAGGAAATCACCTTTTCAAACGGTTAATAGAGTGTTTCAATTCCCCCGAGAATGTTTTTGAAGCTTCCGGAGAGGATCTTCTTAAGGTAAAAGGCATAACCCCTCGTCTTATCACCGCAATAAAGCATCACAAAATTCGTGATCCGGTCAAGAAGGATTTCGACCTTGTGATGAAAAAAGGTTATAAAATTGTTACCATGTCGGATAGGGATTATCCGCCCCTTTTACTTCAAATACCGGATCCACCGCCTTTCTTGTATGTTTTCGGCAGTCTTAACGGTTCCTTTAAAAATATAGCAGTTGTGGGCTCCAGGAATGCAACAGAATACGGCATCTCTACAACCCGTCGTCTGTGCAGGGATCTGGCTTCGCTTAAAATGACGATCGTCAGCGGCATGGCAATCGGCATTGATTCGGCCGCCCACCAAGGAGCACTGACAGGCAAAGGAAATACCATCGCGGTGTTAGGAAGCGGTTTGGAGATTGTTTACCCGGTGGAAAACCGAAAGCTTTTTCATAGGATCGCCGAACATGGCGCGGTTATTTCGGAATTTCCTTTGTTGACTGAACCCGAGCCACACAATTTCCCTATACGAAACAGGATAATTAGTGGAATTTCACTTGGAACCGTGGTCGTTGAAGCGACAAAAAGAAGCGGATCGCTTATAACCGCGCGCCTTGCAGCAGAACAGAACCGGGAAGTATTTGCCATCCCGGGAAGCATTCATTCATTTAAAAGCACCGGGACACATACTCTTATAAAACAGGGGGCCAAACTGGTTGAACATGCCCAGGATATTATGGAAGAGCTCTCATATATTATTGGAGCCCCGCATGAAAAGGATACAACCGGTAATGAAATTATGGAAAGGACCTCGCAGTTATCATCCGAGGAATCCCTTGTGTTTGAAGCCATTGGTGCGTATCCGGTTCACATCGATGAGCTTGCAAGAAAGCTTTCCATGAAACCCGGCAAGCTGTTGAGCATTTTGCTACACCTTGAGCTAAAAGGTATTGTACACCAATCCCCGGGAAAGCTCTTTTCCCGGGAAGCGATGGAGTAAAGGGAAGAAAAGATGAACATCGAACATCCAACATCGAATGTTAAATAAAAAACAATGTTGAACAGCTAATGGTATTTGAGGAAAAAGATGATCATCGAGCATGAAAACGGCTGATAAAAAGAAATAGCCATTCAAAGTTTGACGTCGGATTTTTAAGAACAAATAAAATTAAATTGCGGAGCGAAGCGACATCATTATTCGATGTTCAGCGTTGAACGTTCGATGTTCGATGTTCAGTCTGTTCGATGTTGGACGTTTATATTTCAAAACAACTTAACCCTTATGGGGCTTCGCCCCCAATTAGAATAATGGAATGAGGTAAGACTGTGACCAAACCGCTTGTTGTCGTAGAATCACCAACTAAAGTTAGAACCATAAAAAAATATCTCGGTAAGAGTTACAATGTCGCTGCAACCGTTGGTCATATAAAGGACCTTCCGGCAAAGGAGATCGGCATCAATATCGAGGAAAATTTTAAGCCCAAATATACGAATATTCCCGGCAAACAGAAAGTCATCAAATCTTTGAAACAGGCTGCGGGGGACTCAAATGATATTTATCTTGCCCCCGACCCGGACAGAGAGGGCGAAGCCATTGCATGGCATACCGCCGAAATCCTCAAAAAAAAGGGAAGAAGATTTCACAGGGTTCTTTTTCATGAACTTACAAAAAATGCCATTCACAAAGCAATTGAATCGCCCGAAGAACTTAACCGTAGCAAGTATGAAGCCCAGCAGGCGCGCAGGATTCTCGACAGACTTGTGGGATACCAGGTATCTCCCTTATTGTGGCGCAAAGTAAAAGGCGGACTCAGTGCCGGGCGGGTACAATCCGTTACCGTGCGGATCATCTGTGAAAGGGAACGGGCCATCCAGGCCTTTGAATCCCAAGAGTACTGGTCCGTAACGGCTCATCTTGAGGGGAAAACCCCTCCGCCGTTTACGGCGAAGCTGGTTAAACAAAAGGGGGAAAAAATTATAATCCCCGATGAAAAGACATCCAGCACCATCGTAAAAGAACTGTCCGAAAAAGACTTCACCGTGGAGAAGGTTCAGAAAAAAACCACAAAAAGAAACCCGCTCCCGCCTTTTATTACCAGCAAACTCCAGCAGGAAGCCATACGTAAGTTAAGATTCTCAGCCAAAAAAACCATGACCATCGCCCAGCAGCTTTACGAAGGCATAGATTTCGGCCCCGGCGAACCCGAAGGGCTGATCACTTACATGCGTACTGATTCCACGCGCATTGCAAAGGAAGCCGCCGTTGAGGCTTTAGAACTTATTCGGAAAAGATTCGGAGAAAAATATGCTCAGGATAAGCCGAGGTTTTTTAAAAACCGGAAAAAGGCTCAAGATGCCCATGAAGCCATACGGCCCACATCGGTTTTTAACACCCCTGAAAAAATAACCCCGTATCTTTCCAAAGACCAGCTTGCCTTATACCGGCTGATCTGGGAGCGCTTTGTTGCATCGCAAATGAAGCAGGCGCTTATCGATCAGACCTCGGTTTCCATTAAAGCCAGCGACTATCGGTTTTCCGCAAGCGGATCAACGGTTAAGTTTCCGGGGTTCATGGCCCTTTACATGTCTGTGGATGAGGAAATAGAAAGCAAGAGCCGTCGGACAAAAGATGATCTTCCGGAGTTGGATGAGGGCATGATTTTGAAACTCAACAAATTAGAGCCCAAACAACATTTTACCCTGCCCCCCCCGAGGTTCTCGGAGGCATCGTTGGTCAAAGAGCTGGAAGAAAACGGAATCGGACGTCCCAGCACGTATTCAGCCATTCTCACCACAATCAGGGAAAAGGGATACGTGGATACGGTTAAAAGATATTTTAAGCCCAGTGAGCTTGGATTCATCGTAAACGACCTTCTGGTGGAAAGCTTCCCGGAGGTATTTGATGTTGAATTTACCGCCAAAATGGAGGACGACCTGGACCGGGTGGAAACCTCAGAAGTTAATTCCATAGAAATCCTGGCGCGCTTTTACGACGCTTTTAAAAAAGCACTGGAAACCGCTTCAAAAAACATGCTCAGTTTAAAGGCCGTGGGCATGCCCACAGATCTGACCTGTCCCGAATGCAGTTCAACACTAACCATCAGGGTCGGCAAAAACGGACATTTTCTAGGTTGCAGCAACTATCCGGAATGTAGTTACACCCGGAACTACACCAGGGATGAAAAAGGGGCGGTACATCCTGTTGAACTGTCCTCCGACGAAACTTCCGACAGAGTCTGCGAAAAATGTGGAAAACCCATGCTCATAAAACAGGGAAAATACGGTATGTTTTATGCCTGCAGCGGTTACCCGGAGTGTAAAAATACGCATTCGGTTATCTCTGACAACGGAGGCCAGGGAACCGGCGTCCCTTGTCCCGAAAAAGCCTGCGGCGGCACCCTTTTGCAGCGAAGGTCCAAACGGGGTAAAATATTCTACGGCTGCAGCAACTTTCCCGATTGCACTTTTGCCGTATGGGACAAGCCTGTGGCTAAAGAATGCCCCAAGTGCGGCGCCGGGTTTCTGCTTGAAAAAACCACCAAAAAGCAAGGTGCTTTTCTTTCCTGTCATACCAAAGGGTGCGGGTATAAACAGAAAGCGTAACTCATCGCCTGCTTCTTGTTTTCCTCAGACATCAAATTGACCCTTTTGCCGTGAACAAGCGGTGCAGTTGCCCGGTATATTTTTGATAGATACTGCGGGTTAAAAAAACTTTTTTTTGGGAATGCCCCCCACTTGGACACGCTTTTGGGTATCAGTGATGATGAACGTCTTGGGAATGGCCTCCGGCAATCACATAACATGCGTCTGTTGTTTCTGTATTTTGAAGATAAACCGTATCTTCACCTGCAACATAAAAAGCGCATCCTTCCCTTAGATGACCGCTGAACCGTCCGAACATTTCAAAATTTCCTTTCACGGCAAGAACCATTTCTTCATGACCTTTTCCGGGGGTTATCACCCGTTTGTCTTGCCCGGGTTTTAAAATCCCGTAGATCATATAGCAGGCATGGCTCCCGGTATGTTCCAGACCAAAAATAGATTCACCTGAGTCGGAAGATAGCGCGTGTTTTTTCAAATCAAATGTGTTCATCATGATGCTCCTTATAGTAGATTTTTCTTTCCTAAACGATCATTCTTGATTAACGCATCTCGGGTCCGGTCCATTGAGCGTGTTATAAAAAATATAACTCAGTGCCGGGCATCCCCCATGGCAGGAATGAAATAACGAACAGTCAGTTTTGGGGCAGTTGTTTTTTTTAAATGTTCTAAAATAATTTAATATGGGATGATGCCAGATATCGTTAAAATCATCCACAAGAATATTCCCGAGTTTAAATTCAAGAAATTGAAAAAACAGGTAACACGGGTATGTATCTCCATTGGGCAGAACAGACAGCTTGGTTGTGCCGGCCGGACATCGAACGCATTCAAGTTCCGGGTAACGGATCAAGTCCGGAATGAAGCCGGAACAAAACACCCCGTCAATGTTTCCGATTGTTTTTTTTAATTTCAAAATATCATTGTAAAACCTGTAAAATGGCACGCTGTATTTAATATCATCTTGATTCATTATATCCATAAACAAAAGAAAATATTCAATGCCCGGAATCCCGATATAGGCGTTACAGGACTTGGGCAGGATGGTTTGTTTTGAATAAATACTTTTTAACATGGGTTTGAACGTGATGATGTAAGTATGAAGATCGTGGGGTACCTTTTCAGAATTTAAGGATACTCCGATCCTTACGCTTTTTTTGGGATATGTTTTTGAGATGGCGGTTAACAGGTCAACATGGGTCCCGTTCGTGCTGATGGTTGTTTTAAGCCCGTTATGGTGGATTAAGTCAATGAACTGCAGCAGGTCCGGATGAAGGGACGGCTCACCGCCAAGCATGTCAATATGATCGATCCCAAGATGTTTGAGTGTCAACAAAATGTTGTGAAACTCATTAATATCAATGTCTTTTAATGCCGGCAGGTTCCGGTTAAAACAGAACGGACATGAATAATTACAATTAAGCGTGGGGTAAAACTGGATATATGACGGTCTGGCACACGGTTTATGGTTTGTATGAAGCATAAGTTATAGATATCAATATAATTATCTAATTCTCTGGGAGTTACCGGGATATACCGTAAAATGCACACATGGCCGGGTCCGGCGCTAACGGATGCGGCGCCCGAAACCGACATCCGCCTCTGCATTCTTCAAGCGCTGCACAGCCCTTGCATTCCAACTGATCAAGAGGAACGTGGTTCATATTCAGCCAGCAGTGTTTCAGACTTTTTTGCGCGTCCCCCATGGAACGGTCCACATAGAATCCGCACTTAACCGCCTGCCTGTTCGGCAACACAGTCATTAAATGTCTGCCGCAGGCAAATCCTTCCGATGACCCATGGTACCCGCCTCCAAAACCGTATTTCAAATACCGGGCGGCAGTTTCATAGGGAACCGTCAGGTCCGGGTTTTTCATAAGGGAACCGCTAACGCACATCACATCAACGCCCCATTCGATGGCATGAATCTTTTCAATAAAATCGCGAAGTCGCTCAAACTCGTTCAGGTTATATTGATGAATCATGGTTGAGATGGACACGGGTATTCCCGCAGCGGTTGCCATGTGAATCCCCTCCAGTGTGGGCTCAAATGTTCCCCGGCCCCGAAGGTGTTCATGGCCCTTTTTCCAACCGTCTAAACTGAACTGAATTTCATCAACATCCAGCCAGTCAATGTTCCCTGAATTAATTAGGGTTCCATTGGTAAACAAAACCCGACGGATCTTTAATGCTCGGGTCTGTTCAAGATATGGTTTAAGATCTTTATACAGCAGCGGCTCTCCGCCGGAAATAAGCAATCTCAGCCCACCGATATCAGAAAACTGACGGGTGATATCCACGGCACTGTCAACCGGCATCTCAATGGGTTGCAGCGGTCCCAGATAGCAGTGCCGGCAGTTAAGGTTACACTTGTGTAAAAGATGCAGTTCCAGATATCTCAGGGAGGGGATAAGCCCATCATCAACGGTAACGGTCGTGGGAACCGGTTGCTCATGCCCCTCGAGAATCCCCTCCTCCAGACAATACTCAACAAAATTTGCATCGGTGGTCAGTTCTTTTCCACGTGATTCGCCGTTACATCGTAACAGAAAATCCTGGGCCCGTTCATCAATTTCATAGAGTTCATCCCGGCCCATATGATACACAAAAGGCTGTTCCAGGTTTTTCAGCGCTGATTTGGGATGAAGACGCAGATATGATGCGTACCAATTCTTGTTGCTCATTTCTGATTGTCCAGGTCACGGGGTTCAACAAACCGGTTTTCAATCAAACCGGCAAGGACCATATACCCACCGCACGGCTCAAGATCATCAGATGGCGAAGTAGATTGAAAGTCGCAATCTTCTTTCATAAACGGGCATTGCCGGCACACATATCGGGTTAATGTGTCCTTGTGTTTTAGGCATAACTGATAATCTTTAATCGATAAATATACATGCTCTTTGGAAATCAGTCTTTGATTTACCAAGGACTCAACCACAAGTGCTCCCTGACAGGCCATCTCCTCTTTTTGCCCGTCTTTATAAAACATACAAAACGGCCGGCAGATATAGTCTTTAAAATCTTTTTTGGTCAATTTATCAACCCATCAAAATAAAATAGCCTGTTTACCATACCACAGGGATATATAAACAGACTATTTTATGAAACATAACAACTGATCAGCAAGAACGTTTACATTTGCAAAGACCCGTTGAACTTTTTTTGATTTTTTTAATCTTCATGATTTCCCCCTTTCTTCTTGAAAGCGATTAAATTAAAGAAATGTTCCCATAAACCAATAGATTCGGAAACGGTTTAAAATGATGTCCGTTTTCATAACGGAATTAACCAAATTTTACGAATAACGATTCGTTCTGTCAACCACAAAAAAAAATGATGACGATAAGAACTTGCTTTTCGAATGAGTTCTATGAAAAACAGGGTAAACGCATTTGACTTCGGTATAGCGGAGCGACAGCGTGTTTCTCTTGTAAACCGACTGACTGTTTGAAGGGATTTAGCACGCGTTAGCCCGAATCGAATATAATTATGACTAAAAAAAAACAATGAGATAATTTAGCGACGAATTGTTCTTAACACCTCTGGCGCGGCTCGGGCTTACGGGTGCTTAAGTACAAGTTTCAGTCGGTTGGAAAGAGAAACATGCCGTCGCGGCGCGTTCTCCCTGTATTGGGATTCAAAAGCGTTTGCCCTGTACTAAGAAAAATCAAGGGTTGACTTTTATTTACGAGATGTTCAATAATAATTAAGAAACGTATGGTAATTATTCAATGATTAGACCTGATCTTTCATCACTTCATCAGTCCAAATCTCCATGGCGCCATCAAAACATTAAGAACTTAATCTCCCTTCAGGGAGCAAACCAAAGCCGGGCCGTCCGGGCTCGATTTTTTATAGAGGACACGCTATGCAAAGACAGGAATTTATCCGGCAGATAAAGGCAAACAACAGGGAGTATGATATTGCAGACATTCGCCTGCTTCAGGAAAAGGGCATTGCAAAAATAGATACCCTACCCTTTTCCATCAGGATTCTTGTTGAAAATCTGTTAAGGAAACTGGACGGCCGTATTGTCACAAAAGAGGATGTGCTCAAGATTGCCGGGTGGAAAAAACGATATGACGAACCCGTAGAAATACCATATCATCCGGCACGGGTTTTGATGCAGGATTTTACCGGTGTTCCCGCAGTGGTGGATCTTGCCGCCATGCGGGACGCCGTAAAAAATTTGGGCGGCGATCCAATGAAAATCAACCCATTGGTACCGGTCGATTTGATCATCGACCATTCGGTTCAGGTTGATTATTTTGGCACCCGCGACGCATTACAAAAAAATGTGGCCAAGGAATATGAACGCAATCGGGAACGATACGCGCTCTTGAAATGGGCTCAGAAAAGTTTTAACAATTTTCGGGTGGTTCCTCCGAATTCCGGAATCTGCCACCAGATAAATCTCGAATATCTGGGGCAGGTGGTCATGGTCGAAACGATCAACGGCAAATCCATGGCCTATCCGGACTCTCTGGTAGGCACCGACTCCCATACAACCATGATTGACGCCATCGGTGTAATGGGCTGGGGGGTTGGCGGCATCGAGGCAGAGGCGGTCATGCTCGGGCAGCCGTATTATATGACGATTCCTCAAGTGGTCGGTGTAAAGATGGTCGGTGAGTTGAAAGAAGGAATCACGGCAACCGATCTGGTGCTGGTGGTGACCGAACTGCTCAGGAAACACAATGTCGTAGAGAAATTCGTCGAATATTTCGGTCCGGGAATGAAGAAACTCTCGGTTCCGGACCGGGCCACCATCGCCAATATGACCCCGGAATACGGTGCCACCGTGGGTTTTTTTCCGGTGGATGAAAAGACCATAGAATACCTTCACCTGACCCATCGGGAAAAACAGGCTGATTTGGTTGAGATCTATACCCGGACCGTGGGGTTATTCTATACCGGTCAGGAAGAACCGGATTACACTGAGGTTCTCGAACTCGACCTTTCCTCGGTGCAACCCTGTGTTGCCGGTCCGGCCCGACCCCAGGACAGGATCGAACTAAAGGATCTTAAAGACAACTTTGCCACGGTACTGGGGTGTAAACATACTCGAGACGCAGATCCTGCCGATATCTCCACGTTTCACGACGAATCCGGTTGCCGAACGGTCAGGACACCCCGTTGCAAGGTCACTAACGGTAAGAAATATCCGGTGGATCTTGACGGAAAAGCGGCCGCAATCGGCCACGGGAGCATTGTAATCGCTGCCATAACTTCATGCACAAACACCTCGAACCCTTTTGTTCTGATGGGAGCGGGACTGTTGGCCCAAAAGGCCGTGGACAAGGGACTCAAAGTCCCTCCGCATGTCAAGACTTCCCTGGCGCCGGGTTCCAAAGTGGTCATTCGGTATCTTAAAGACGCCGGATTGATGCCCTATTTCGAGGCCCTGGGGTTTCACCTGGCAGCCTTCGGGTGCACCACCTGTATCGGAAACAGTGGTCCTTTGCATCCGGAAATTGAGAGAGCAATTTCTGAAAATGACCTGACTGTAGCCTCGGTGCTTTCAGGAAACCGCAATTTCGAAGCCAGAATCCATCAGAGTATCAAAGCGAATTTTTTAGCATCCCCGTTGCTGGTGGTCGCACTGGCGCTGGCCGGAAGGGTGGATATGGATTTGACCGTGGAACCGGTTGGGATCGATTCCAGCGGTCGTCCGGTCTATCTTTCGGATATCTGGCCAACCAACGCACAAATCCAAAGCCTGGTTCACGCGCATGTCCATAAAGAATTTTTTGAGAGTGAGTATGCCAAAATTTTTGACGGGGATGAATTCTGGCAGGCCCTGGAAGTTACGGAAAGCACCACCTTTGACTGGGATGAGCAGTCTACCTATATTAAAAAGCCGCCCTATTTTAAAAATTTCACTTTGGATAAGACCAGGCCATCGGATATAGAAAATGCCGGTGTGCTTTTAGTACTGGGAAATTCGGTGACCACGGACCATATTTCTCCGGCCGGAGCCATACCCGAAGATTATCCTGCCGGCCAATACCTGATGGCAAATCACGTGCTCCCCCAGGCGTTTAATTCCTATGGCTCGCGCAGAGGAAATCACGAAGTGATGATTCGGGGAACGTTCGGAAATATTCGCATAAAAAACAAGCTGGTCTCGCCAAAGGAAGGCAGTTTTACCGTAAAATTTCCCACAAAAAAACAGATGTTTGTCCATGACGCCGCCCTGGAATATATGGCGGAATCCAAACCCCTGATTGTATTGGGAGGCAGAGAATACGGGACCGGGTCTTCCAGAGACTGGGCCGCAAAAGGAACGATCCTTTTGGGAATAAAAGCGGTAATTGCCCAATCTTTTGAGCGGATTCACCGGAGCAATCTGGTTGGCATGGGCGTACTGCCATTGGTGTTTAAAAAAAATGAGAATTTGGAAACTCTGGGATTAACGGGGTCTGAAACGTTTTATATCAACGGGATACAAGATATGAGCCCAGGAACAGCATTGCAGGTCAAGGCCGTAAGAGAAAACGGAAAAACAGTGGAGTTTCAAGTGATTTCACGGCTGGACACGGATGTGGATGTGGCGTACTTTGAAAATGGCGGTATACTGAAATATGTGCTCCGGAAGATTCTTCAGGATAAAAAAGAGTAATCCTTCATATGAATTCCAACAATCTAAAACCATCACGAAAAAGAATGATTGCCAATGCACATAACGCAAATCCAAGTAACCGCATGGTGTAAATGTACCCATTGCCGACCAAAAACGAGCGGGACTTGCCGACCAATACAGCGATCAGAATTTTTGATCCCACAAGCAAGACATAAAAACTGCCCATGAAAGCCAGAGGCGCCAACATGCCCAGGTTCATGGCTTTGGTGACTGTGGGCCCTCCGACACCGAACCAAAACAGATAAGGATGAGGGTTTAGCGTATTTACGATTATTCCTTTTGCCAGAGACCTGGGCCTGGTCCCCTGCAGATTCAGTTCTACTCCTTTGGTGACGATACTTTGCCAACCCAGATATAAAACAAAAAGCCCTCCCATACATGAAATGATTCCTAATACCCTATGAAACCCGGATAGTTTTACCAATATGAATAACGTTAACATAATAATCGGCAAATCCGTGATCATCGGGGCAAGAGCCACCTTAACCCCCGCTTTTATATCGTGTTGAAGGGTTTCAGAAATTACAAGGGCAAGAAGTGGTCCCGGGGCAAAACCTGCGGATAGGCCCAATATCGATCCCATGGCTAAGAAATTTACCATTTTTGACTATCGGCCTTAACTTATTCTGTGGATTATTTTCTGGATGGCTCTGGAGAATTCTTTTTTAAACCGTTCGTTTTCCGGGTTTGAAAACTCCTCGAATTTTACAATTTCCAATTCTTTCATCAAATTTAAAAGTTCAAGTATTGCTCTTTCCGCAAGTTCATTTGATTGGGTAACCCGAACGTCCTTGTCTTTGATATTTTGTATCGATGAAACAGCATCTTTAAATTGATCATCAGGATCTTCGACGCGTTTCAGCAAAATTTCAGAAATAAGCGTAAAAAGAGCATCGATTCTATCACTTTTTATCAGTGTCGGGCTGTGGAAAAAAGAGAAGTCTTCGTGCACGCGAACCGTGCCTTTGCCGAGATACAGTATTTTTTCAAACCAGTTCATCGTGTATCTCTTATTTTCATCATGGCTCCATTTACCCCTTTCCCAAACATGTGCCCTTATGGCTTGAGTTAGATATGTAAGACAGTCCTGATGGGTATCATAATTATAGGTTCCTAATAACGCTCCTGACTGGAAAATATCTATTCCGGGATTTTTCGCATGCTCTGATATTTCAGCACATAAAATTCTCGGATCTTCGCCGGGTCTGGCGATCAGTATTTTATAGGATGGTTTTCCCTTGTCAATTCGCTGAATCTCGTCTGCGGATTCAGGGGGGGTAATCGGTCCGGCAATAGATGGCGGTAAAAAAGCAGCCGTAAGGTTGGGACTCAGGTCAACGACCTCTATAGCAGCCTCGAAAACAGGAAGGTCATCTTTTTCCAGAGCCTGAACAGGAATTAGTTTGCCGGGTTCCAAATACGGTGAAAAAACATTTAATACTGCCTCAAGCCCGCCTTGCCAGTGAGCACTTCTGGGATCTTTTTTTTCGTCAATCCATTGTTTAACTTTTTTAGCTATTGGGTCCATCAAGCATTCCTTTTTTTCCAAGTAGAATTTACGGCGTCAAATCAGATGGTCAGTATACCTTTTTTAATATATTGCTTGCTTGTTTTGCAATCATTTTAATTTATTTTCCTCAGATTTTTTTAGGTGACGTATTTTGAATGGTCTTCACTGTTGATGAACTCATAAAAAGTCCGATTTAGACGGTCTCGTAAAAAGTTCAAATTCCCCCGAACAAATCTCTCGGGATAAAAAGGCGTGCAAATTTTGTAATCATGAGGCGTACTTATCGTACGTTGAATGATTGCGAAACGCAGCACAACGCAGAATTTGGACTTTTTACGAGACCGTCACCTTTGACAATGTTTCATTACCGTATTATATAGGTCTCATTTTTAACACAACCAAAAGGTGAATTAGATTTCTGATTACAAAAAACAATTATGGGAAAAACTGCAGGGCCTGTCAAGAGAATGGCAATCAAATGGATTGCCTTCCAGGTCAGGGCTTGAAAAAGCGGCCGGAGAGTTGCGGGAATGGAAAGTGAAAACAGGTGCTTCGGGGTTATGGAACAACCCTCCGTTGATGATTACCGCAACTCTTGACGACGGCCTGGGCCAGGGTCTCGGAGTTATTCGGATGTTCTCTGAAACAGCCGGTCTTGAAATCATTGATCTTGGCCTACTTGTGGCGCCTGAAAAAATCATAGCCGCATGTAAAAAAAACAACCCTGATTTATTAGGATTAACCGTACTCCAGTTTGATTCAGAGGAAGATATTTTAATGATAAGCAAAAACCTTCCGTCAAAAACAAAAATAATTGCAGGAGGGCCGGTTTTTACGGCAGACCCTGAATTTGCCCGGCGCACAGGTATCCATTTCACAGCAAAGAATGTAGCCCATTTCATCCGGTTTCTGCTTCAGTTTGAAGCGAAGTAACTTATATTTAGAAGACACCCTAACTGTTTAAACGACTCTTTCTTCGATTACCCTCCCGGTGCCAGCTCACCCTCCTCAAAATTTATTGAATTCTAACTAAATTTCCGTTAATTCATATGCACATGAGTACGGAATCAATGAACCCATAGCCGCTTCTTGCCATACTTTTTCACGGTGAGCAGCTTCATATACGGACTCCTCCCCGGGAAATTTTTCCGCTACCTTTCGGATAATACGAAGCTCCTCTGTTGAAAGCGGTTCGGCATCCGATTCATCGGACGCCTTGATAGGTTTTACCAGATTTTTATAGTTGTTGAGCTGTGGCCCGTATGTAATTGCAGCATATGTGGCCCCCGTTAGGCCTCGTCCGAGCTGTCGAAAAGCCAGCATATCTGCGTACCATAAGTATTTGGCCAGGAATAAAAACTGGTCATGAATCTTCAAAAGGCGCTTGCCGATTAATTTTTCAAATTGTTTGGCAACAAGTTTAATTCTAGGAAGAGAGATCTTTCGATTCCCGGAATAGTTATCTGAATCAAGTCTGCACTGAAGTTGCATGCGCAACACATAATCCATAGATTTGCTTTGAATCAAGCCGGTTTCCCAACGTTTGATACTGGCGACTCCGACGTTTATCAAGTCCGCGAGCTGTTGTTGACTCAAGCTGTGTAATTTGCGCAACGACTTAATTTCATTACTTGTTAAAAGCCCCATCTTGGAACGGTAGGCATCTGCAATAGCCCGCTGCACGTTACCGGCAGTTTTTACCGTACCGGCTTCTATCCCACATTCCGGGCAAACAAATGTATCCGCCGAATATGTAATATCAACGCCTTTAAAAGTTGTTTGCTTTTCTAATTCTTTAAGCGCCATCGGGCCGTGCCCTTTGGGGCAGTTCAAATCTTTCATTTTTCCTCCTTGAGAGGTCTGTCCTGATGCAAAGACAAAACACTATATTTCACAAACAAGCCGTGAAAGGCGTTTATGTATTTATCGCGCAAGTCCTCAAAATAAAACTGCTTGCGGTATAAATATAAGTTTCAGTAATACCACTCTTCATGCGCCAAGGGGGTTTGGTTTAATGCTTCCCGATACAGGCGCCACTGGGGCATAAACCGATCCATCAGCATTTTGAACCGGTCGTTGTGGTGCCTTTCCAGCAAATGCACCATTTCATGAACTAAGATATACGCCAGGCACTCCGGCGGTTTTTTGGCCAGTTCCAGATTGAGCCAGATTCGTTTCGCGGCAATGTTGCAGGCACCCCAGCGGGTTTTCATCTTTTTAATACTCCACTGTCTGACCTGCACACCGATGACCGGTTCCCATTTGGCAACCAAATCAGGTATCAGGATTTTAAGCTGCCTGCGGTACCATTCGAGTAAGACCTTTTCCTTGTTCCGCTCTGAAGTGCCGGGCTGGACATACAAAGTCATGCGGGTATTGTTTTCAATGGCGATATCGTGCCGCCCATGCCGTTGAACCACATCCAGCAGGTAGCGTCTTCCCATGAAATAGTGGCTCTCACCAGAGACCATTTCTCTCTGGGATTGTCTCGGCTGGTCTTTAAAATTGGTTTGTTGCTTCTTGATCCAACCCAGCTTTGTAATCACCGCCAGCCGGACATTTTCATCCGTCACATGCAGGGGTACAGCCACCCGTACCCTGCCTTCGGGCGGATACACGGCCAGATGCAGGTTCTTGATGGCCTTGCGCACCACCTCCACCTGGATATTTCTCACTTCGATATAATGGCGTTTAGTAGTCACGTTGCTTTTTCACTATTTCAAAAACTTGATCCACATCATAACCAAAAGGCATCACTTCTTCCTTAACGGCGTTTTTCAGCTCCAGCTCTTTGATTCGGTGTCCGCGCCAGTTATCTTTTTTGGTGTTTCGAACGGCTGTATCTATCCGAGTTACCAGTTCTTCATCCTGATTCAGGTTGTCGTATAAATTCATTTTGGCGGGCGTATCCATACCGGCTGGATATTTTGTCGTTGCGGCCGGCTTTATGATTCTGGTCGCCAACTCCTTGATTTTTTTCAAATAGGTCTGGTAGTCCGATGCCTGCTTACGACGCTCTTTAATCAGCGCGTCCAGTAGTTCGGACATCTGTTCGTAATACTTGGGGTTTATGGATTGTTCATCGATAATGATTTTGCGCAGGTTGTTTTCAATGGTTTCGGCCATAGCCTCAGGGTTGTTGCGGATGCCTTCGGGTAGTTTCTCCAAGGCCCCCAAACCGCTTTCAACGATGAGTTCAACCAATCCCAGATCTTCAAACGAGGAAACCACCTCGCTCTCATCCGCCCGGATATAGGTATCCAGCAGATGGCGCATGGCCGGTTCGTACTGTTTCATATCCACGTAATCACCGCTGGCCAATCTCACCTCTTCTCGCACTTTTGTGAAGTGGGTGACCTCCTGCTTGATCTCCTGAAACTCTTGTTCGGTATACCCCGCCGCAATCATTTCATTAGCCAGGTTGGCGTAGGCCCGCACCAATGATGCCACCAGTTTGTAGAGCGCAACCCGTTTGGGCTCGTTTTCCTTTAGAGAATCCTTGTCCATGGTATCCTGCGCGCAAAAATAGTGCAGGTAAGCCGACGTGTTTTTGGGCGGTTCAACCGGTTCACACAAAGCCTTAACCACTTCACGCATCTCCTCCAGCCGCTCTTTGGCTTTTTCAAGGCGATCGGTCAGCAGCCCCTGCACATCCTCTTTATCGTACTCGTCTAAAGCGCCGTTGGTGTAATCCGTAATCGCCCCTTCCAGCTTATGGAACAGATCCTTGTAATCGATGATGTAGCCGTACTCTTTATCCTCCCCATCCAGACGGTTGACCCGGCAGATGGCCTGAAACAGACCATGGTCCCGCATCTGTTTGTCGATGTATAGATAGGTGGCCGAAGGCGCATCAAAACCGGTCAGCAGCTTGTCCACAACAATCAGCAGGCGCATCTGGCCCGGCTCTTTTTTAAAGCGCTCCTTGACCAGCTTATCAAACGCTTCGGTTTTGTACATGGCCGTCTCTTCGGGTTCATCAAAATAGTCGGCCAGCATTTTGCGGTAAATTTCGTATTGACGCAGTTTTTCCGTCATGCCTGCGCCGCTCTCCTCTCCTTTGATATCCGCAACAGAAGGCTGGTAGCTGGTGATGATGGCGCATTTACCCGCCAAGTCGGTTTTGGAAAATAGCTCGTAGCACTTGCATGCCTGATAAATGCCGGCGCACACCAGCAAGGCATTGCCACGCCGATTTAAAAGCCGGGGCCGGGTTTCCATATCAAGCAAAATATCATCCACAATCATTTCAAGCCGCGACTGGCTGGAGAGCACTTTTTGCATGGTGCCCCATTTTTGTTTGAGCTGCACCTTAGCCATGTCGGAAAGACCGCGGGTTTTGGCATCGAACCACTGGTCGATCTTTCGCTGGGAAGTAATGTGCTGGTCGATATCGCGGGCTTCGTAGCGCAAATCCAGCACCATGCCGTCTTTGACCGCTTCATCATACTTGTAAGTGTGAATGTAGGGACCGAACACCTCAAGACTTTTTTGCTTATCACTCTTTAGCAGCGGCGTACCCGTAAAACCAATGAACATGGCATTGGGCAAAATGGCTTTCATGGCCTCATGCAGCTTGCCCGATTGGGTGCGATGGCACTCATCTACAAACACAAACAAATTGCCGGGAATACGCAGATCACCGGCAAAGGATTTTTGCAGTTCTTCGATGAATTGTTCCGTGGCCTTTTCCGAATCCCCGCTGAATTTATGAATCAGGGCGCACATCAGCCACTCCTGGCCCGCCCGCAGGGTGGCCACCAGGGCCTCGCCACCGGATGAGTAGATCTTATCCTTGACCTTGGCATTCTTGATGCGTGTGATTTGTTCGTTGACGCCGATGAAAACCCCCTCGATCTGCTCATCCAACTCCGTTCGGTCGGTGATGATCAGCACCCGCGCATCCCTGACATTTTCCCGCATCCATTTTGCCAACCACACCATGCTCAGACTTTTGCCCGAGCCCTGGGTATGCCAGATAATACCGCCTTCTCGGCGGCGCACACGCTCCTGGGCGGCCTTGACCCCAAAATACTGGTTGTGACGCGGCACCTTTTTTACACCCACATCAAACACGATAAAGTCGTGGATGATTTCCAAAAAGCGCTGTTTGTTGCAAATCAGGGCCAGGTGGCGATCCAAAGGGCTGGCAAGGTCTTCCCGACCTTCCTCTTTCCAGGCCAAGTAATATTTTTCAGAGGTTTCAATGGCGCCGTAGCGCAACCCCTCGGTGTCGTTGCCGGCCATCACCAACTGTTGGGTGGTAAAAAAAGAGCGGATAAAGGCTTTTTTCTGATTGTCCAGATTTTGGCGAATGCCCTCGCTCACCGACACTGTGGAGCGTTTCAGCTCCAAAACCCCCAGGGCGATACCGTTGACATAGAGCACAATGTCGGGACGTTTCTTGTTTTCCCCGGAGATTGTGACCTCCTCGGCAATGGCAAAATCGTTCTTCTCGGGTTCCTGCCAGTTAATTAGCATAACCGTCTGAAACTGTTGGCCTGCCCCCTCCTTGACTTTGACGCCGTAGCGCAACAGCCCATAAACCGCCTGATTGGCATCATAGAGATTAATGCCCTCTCCCAGGGCTGCCGCCTGATCCAGTTTGTGCAACACTTTGTTGATCAGCACCTCGCTGACACCTTGCCGCTGAAGCCATTTGGAAAGAAGCCCCTGCTCGACATTGCTGTTATTGTCCTGGTCCGCCCAATTGCCGAGGTAGGTGTAGTTCAAGTGATCCTGGAACAGCCTGATCACACGCTCCTGTGTCGCTCGCTCTCTTTGGCCGACGGTGCTCATCATATCCAATCCTTATTCAAAAAGAACCTTTTCCAGTTTGGCTGTCGCCTGCCGGCGCTTAACCGGATTCATGCGTGTCAGATTGAACATCTTCCACTGGACAGCCGGCAGCCGCGCCACCTCCGGCAGTGGAAAATTCCGCCAATCCTCAGTTCCCTGCTTGAGGGCCAGCAAAAAGCGTCGGTCATGGCGGCATGGATCTCACGGACCAGGTGTTGCAACGTTTCCTGCAGCCGTTCAAGGCCTACCGGTTTATATGTCATGCCCTCGAACTCTTTCCGATACAAAGACGCAATATCCTGGAGTTGGGGTGCCAGCAATTCGACCATAGGCCGGTTGTGGCTTATCAGGTAAACCAGGAAGGCGTTCTTCAGCCGTTCATCAATGCCCTCATGCTGCAACAGCCAATACACATCGTATAAATCCCGCGGATGCCGGCGGTCCAGGGCCGCGCAGATTTTGCCGCCATAAAGATCCTCGAAACTGAGGACAGGCATGCGGACAAACCCAAAAGTTTTTTCCGCCCTTGCCGACAATTGGCGATTTACGGCCGGGTAGACGCTGCCTCGCAGCACCGGGCTGACTTCGATCTTGATATTGGTGTCACCCTGTCGCACCAGTAGTTTGAAACGCTTACCCGTGCCCGGCAACACCGATGCCTGTATCTTGGCTCTGGGAATGTGTTTTGCAATATCCGTTGTGATTTCTCCAAGGGCCGTGTCAATGCCGGCCAGACTGGCTTTACGATCTTCCACCGGCAGGTAGGCCAGATCGATGTCCACTGACAGACGCGGCATGTCGCGCACAAACAGGTTGATGGCCGTGCCGCCCTTCAAGGCAAAGCACGGTTGCTCGGCCACACTTGGCAGCAGGGCTACCATCAGACGCGCCTGTTCAGTAAAGGGGTTGTTGGTTTCCATTGGCCATCTCTCTGGGAACGGTTATTTGATAGACGGCATCATAAGCACCGCCTTTGATCAGCATGCGCTTGCCCCGGCCCAAATCGATATGGCTGGTTTCAAGGGCCTGACGCCAGGCATGCCCGTGGCGATCACTGAACCACAAAAACAGGCGCTTGGCTTTTACCCGGGTGCAGGCCCGCAGCAAGGCATAGAGCAGATCCGGCCGCAGGTTGACGGCCGCCTCAAAGAACTTGTCGGCCACTGAAAAATCCGCTGCATCCCGCACCCCGGCCAGCAGCTCCAGCAGGGCCAGTTCGGGCGTGCTGTAAGGGATGGGCCAATCCCATGCGCCAAAAGGTTTGGGGTGCACAGCGTCCTCAGGCAGCTTGTCAAACAAATTTTGGGTGTGAATATCGAACCGGAACGACGCCGGAAAATCGGCCACCCAGGCTGGTATCCTGGCAGGACTGTAAAGGTTGATGCGCTGCACGCCGCCAACCGGCAGGTAGTGAGCCAGGCCCTGCAACTCTAGGGCGCTACGGCCACCCACATGCACAGGAAAGCCCATTTCGTTAAGGGAGTAGACTACATGCTCCCATTTGAGAGACGGCCCCGGCCGCCGGTAAACCCCACGGGCTACAGGTTCCAGTTTCCCCGCCCGCAAGGCATAGTCCACCCGTGGGCGGCTGAATCCGCGCGCCTTAAGCCAGGTGCGGTTCACCAACTGTCCTTCAGGCAGATATTGTTCCAGGGTTTTTTCGAATGTGAGTGCCATGGTTCATAAAACCTTCTGAATGCATAGTTTATATATGCATTCAGAAGGTTTTGCAAACCATTTGTTTAAATATAGTCCATTTTGCATAAATAAACACTGCAAATGGCCATTATTTTAAACCATGGGGTTTCATTTTGGTAAAATCTTTTTGATAGCATCATACCAGCCGTATTCTTCCGGTAAGCAGTTCCTGCATCATACCTTGTTTGATGGACTGGGTTTTGTTGCGACGGGCTTCGAGGGCGGTGATTTCGATGTCCATGTCTGAGAGGATGTTAGCGATTGAAATTTGTTCTTCGGATGACTCTGGCACCTCAACAATGAACGCATGTGCATCGTTCCTATTAAGAGTCGGCACCCCGGAGCCGCTTGCAAATCTTTCAAAACCAATAAAACTATAAAGATAATAAACGAACTTTGGTTGGTTGTTCTTAAAATCGGTAACCCAGAGCGATGTATTGTGCGGCCAATAATTATCTTCGATGTAATGTACTTTTCCTAATGTCCCGGAACGTCCGGTAACAACACCTGGTCCCCTAACCATATAATCAGAATGTTTATTCATCACTCCATTCGAATAAACTACAGGATATTGCCCCCCTATCAATTGGGAGGTTGGCAAATCAAAACCACGCTGTAAGGGTGCAAAGTCACCTATGGGTTTCTTAACCCGGCCCCCTTCAAACCCCGGCAACCGTTTTTTACCGGTGAGCAGTTGCTGCATGGTCGCGGTTTTGATGGCGCGCTTTTTGGCAATTAGCTTATCCAGCGCGGCAATCAGGGCATCCACATCCGATAGGGCACCGGCGATAGTACGTTGTTCTTTTATTTTCGGGAAAGGAATTAACAATTGACCAAATTCATTCCCATTAATACCAGGCTGACCACTTCGCATTGACATTATTTTAACCCAACTCCAGTATGCTTTTGTTTTCACATACTGGGCAAGAAAGTCCGCAATCAGTTGATTGTGGTCTGGCCTTATTTTTATAAGAAATCCTGCATATACAAGCTTGCCGTCTAACATATTGTATAAATAAGATTTACCAACACTCGCGCCGGTTCTAGCAAATACAATATCTCCTTCTTCCAGATAAAACTGGTTTGAGTTTTTGTGGTCTACTGCAACTATTGTTTCTGGAGCAAAATATCCATGCTCGGATATATCTGTTATGCGGATATAAATGGGCAAATTGCCATCGTAAGTTACAGCTGGTGCGTTAATCCCATATTGTGGTTTAGTTTTTAATGCACTACTTAATTTCTTTACATCCCAATCATTAGGAATAATCCCAACCTCCGTCCGCTTATACCCCTTTTTCAATTGTTCATTATCCATTATCAATTCCACTCAAGCCCCATCTGCTTCAAATGCCCCTCAACCTTTCCTGATAACGCCTCGGCCTCCTCCATCAACCTTGGCATTGGATCAGCATACCGTTCATCAAGCAACCGCACCCGTCCCGCCAGTTGGTGCGCCACCTGTTCGATCTCCAACCGCATATCCGTTTCAATGGTGGCGAGCCATTTGTCACGCACCACCAAGTCCTTGATTTCTTCGATGGTCAGATTAGGGTATTTCTTGAAAACCTTGGCGTCCAGTGCTTTTTGGGCATCCTTGACAGACTTGTCGGCAGCAGATTCCCGGTCGAGCAGATTTTGGCACTGGTTAAGCACGGACAACTCATCTTCCATATCTTTGTTGCCTTTAATCTCGCTAATGCGGGCCTTGACACTGGATTTGGTAATTTTCCCTTTATCGGTTTCGGCCTCTTCCAGCAGCCCTTCCTCGCCGCTCTGCTCCTCGATAACAGCTTCCAACTCCTGGCTGATGGCTTCCTTGTCCTCTTGCAATCGATCTATTTCCGCCTGCTCGGCGGTAAAATAGCGGACCACGATAAAAGCGGGCGGGATCAGGTCAGCCTTGTACTTTTTTCTATTGATCACCAGATCGGGGGTTTCCTTGAGCTTCTCTCCTTTTTCTTCTACCAGTTGGCGCATCACGTTGCCCGCCAGCCAGCCGTCTTGTGCGATGACATACACATCATCCTGCATCACTTCGGCCCAGTAGTCCATCAGATGCTGGTAGATATCGTATTTGTCCAGCAACGCGGTTTTGGCAAATCGTGCAAGCAGGTCTTCGGACAGGTCGAATATCAAGCCCTTGGGGTCGATGCCGTTCGCCAGCCCGTTCAAGCGCTTCAGGTGGGTCTGCTCCCATTTGTGGTAAATTTTTAGAATGCGTTGGGCGAACACCTGATACTCCTGATGTTCCAAGATGGCCTGCTTGACATCTTTGGCGGGGATTGTTGTCCGGACATAGCCTTTCCGCAGGGGCTTGAACAGGGTTTTGCGCAGACTCGGGAATACCTGCCAGAAATGCTCCAGGGCGTCGATATCGCGGATGGGAATCCCGCCGTTGAGGTGCGCATCCAGGTCTTGCAAGTCTTCGGGTTCGCTGCCGTCTATATAGCGAGGTATGTTCAAGTTATAATCATTGGATTGGATCTCGGCAAAGGTCACCATGCGCGCGTACCGCGGCAAGACCAACTGCCGGTTGAACACATCCACGATTTTATGGATGTCCTGCTGGCGCAAACGGTTTTTGTTGCCGTCTTTCATAAATCCCTTGCTTGCATTGATCATAAAGATGCCGGTGCGTGCCTGGGCATGTTCCTTGTCGATCACGATGATGCAGGCGGGAATGCCGGTGCCGTAAAAAAGGTTGGCGGGCAGGCCGATGATTCCTTTGATGTACCCCCGGCGGATCAGGTTGCGCCGGATACCAGCCTCGGCATTGCCCCGGAACAGCACGCCATGGGGCAGAATCACCGCCGCCTTGCCCGTGCTTTTCAACGATTTTAGGATGTGCAGCAAAAAGGCATAGTCCCCGTTTTTGGCCGGCGGCGTGCCATATTCAAAGCGTTTGAAGGGATCGCCGGCCGTGTCAATGCCGTTGCTCCAGGATTTGTAAGAAAAGGGCGGATTGGCCACCGCAAAGTCAAACCGCTTGAGGCTGCCGTCCTTGTTTTTCCAGTAAGGATTCGCCAGGGTATTGTCTCGCCAGATTTCGTGGGTTGGGTAACCATGCAAAAACATATTCATTCGCGCCAAAGCGAAGGTGGAGTTGTCCATTTCCTGCCCGAAAATTGAAAGACCGCGTGGGGCTTCATCGGCTGTTTTCAACAGCAGCGATCCCGAGCCGCAGGTGGGGTCGTAGATGGTTTTGTCCTGGGAAGTCTCCTTGGTGATGCCCACTACTTTGGCCAGAATGCGGGACACCTCGGCAGGCGTGTAAAACTGCCCCTTGCTCTTGCCCGATTCGGTGGCGAAATGACGCATCAGGTATTCATAGGAATCGCCCAGCAGGTCGTCGCCTTCGGCCCGGTTGGCCCGCAAGTCCATGCCGGCAAAGATGGCCATCAGTTTGGAGAGCCGGTCCACCATCTCCTTGCCTTTGCCGATCTTGTCTTCATCGTTGAAGTCGGCAATATCGATTACACCCTTCAGATCGTTATCTTCGGCCAGCCTCCCTATGATCTTGTTGATCTTGTCGCCGATCTCCTTGTCGCCCTTGAGCTTGACCATATCGGCAAAAGAGCCGCCTTTGGATACAATAATCAAGGCATTGGGATCGCCCGCATATTTATCCGAAACATATTTCACAAACAGCAAGGTGAGCACATAATCCTTGTACTGGGAGGCATCCATCCCCCCGCGCAACTCATCGCAGCTTTTCCATAAGGAGCTGTAAATTTCGCTTTTCTTGATGGCCATATTATCTTTGTTTTTCCCTTTTGTTCAAACGCCAAGTATCGATTGTCTCAACACCGGCTAATCCAACCCTACTTATTTTTTTGTCAGCCATTTTTCTTTTAAATAGTAGGTCCCACCGGCGCAGATGTCTACAGCTTCAGCCACTGATGATCGCCATAACCTTTTTCGCACAAAATTGAATCGATCAGAAAATAACGGGTTTCGGCTTCGTTATAGGTCATAGGACCTCCCAATGTCCACCTTTTGCCGAGCCGATACGGCGCAGCCGGCCTGATTTCTTAAGCTTGGCAATCTGCTTTTCCACGGCTCGGGTCGTCACGCCGAACTTGTCCGCCAACTCCGGAATTGTCGTAGCAGGCAGTTCCCGTAGCAAAGCTATAATGTGTTCCTCAGTTTTCCCCGAACTTTTCCCCGAACTTTTCCCCGAACTTTTCCCCGAACTTTTTACCGCTTTTCGGTGAACCGTTGCGGTGAACAGGCACCCGTCCCGGTCATCAAGAAAATCAATTTGCGGCCAAGCCTCCAGCGTCCGTTTGATGCCTGAACCCAATCCCCTGTAGGGCAACAGTCCTTTCGCGATATAAGATACCAGGATGGGATTGCGGATGTCCTGCTTGAATTGCAGACGGCTGTCTTCTCCCTTTATGGCAATGGCTTTGAGTTCTTTTTTTTTCATAATCTTGGTAAGGTGCGGGTGACTTTAATTGCGCTTTATAACACTTTTTCAGATTCCATGGCCTGCCACTTAATAAAACCAGCTGACTTTAATCTCATCTGTTTAAAAAACCACTTTTCAGCAAGTCAGCGCCGTCATCGCCCATACTGCGAAGCAGCGCCCTGATCTTCTGCATATGAAAGTCGGGAACATCCTTAATATTAAAAGTTTTTACCGGCCAACAGGGCCAATGCCTGTGTTAAGGTAATACAATTATGCGTTTGGCATCTCCAATCGGCTTTTAAGAGAGTTTCATCAAAAACACAAAACCCCTCAGTTCATTTTAGCGAAAAGAGGGGCCTTTTTTTGAATCAATAGCCATGGGATAGCTCCCGATATTTAAAGGTGTCTGACGGCCGTCATATTCGGCAAAATAACTGCCTGACCTTAAATGAAAAAATCTAAAAAATCAATGGTGAAATATCTGGTTGCGCGTCACAGGTTGCCCCGATGAACCACCGGCATTTCCGCTTCGCTCCAACGGGGATATTGGATATTTGAACCTCGTTAATTCATCTTGCCATGAGAACAACCTGAAACTGAATTTCGTTTATTACATATATCATAAAAAATGAATAGGGCGAACTCCGTAAAAAGGAATCACCCTTATAATCAACTTGACTTTTTTCAATAATATTTTATTATCTAAACAATCAATAAAGACCCGTCCTTAATTGGCGGGACAGTTTCGTTCTGAAGGAAATATCCATTTGTCAAAGTGGCAACCTGCAGTCTGGAACTATGAGAATTCTTTGAAAGGAGGGTGTCAGTATGGCTGATGGAATTGTAAAATGGTTTAATAGCGGCAAAGGCTATGGCTTCATTGAGCAGGAAGATGGTCCGGATGTATTTGTTCATCATTCAGGAATCAATTCTTCCGGTTTCAAGTCTCTTAATGAAGGCGATCGAGTAACCTTTGATACAGAGCAGGGTCAAAAAGGTCCTGCGGCAGTAAATGTCACTGTAGTTTAGCTTCCGGTTTTAATCAGGAAAAGGGCATTCCCCAAAATATGAGGGGGTGCCCTTAATTTTTTTGTGGGAAATTTTTTCATGTTTTATGAAGGTATATTTCAGCCGTCGAAAAGGATGCTACCTTATTTCAACTGATGTGGCGCTTGCCGCCAGCAAATAAAAATGCTCGGCATAATCCTTGACCATTCGATCTGCGTTGAATCGCCAACCGAGACTTTGCATAGACCTCTTTATCCTCTGAACCCAGCGATGTGGAATTCCGCTTGTGTCCCGGTCGTAATAACACGGAATCACTTCTTTTTCGAGAACTTTATAGAGAGACTCGGCGTCCCTCTGATATTGTATGTTCGGGTCGTTATGCATACCGCCGTCGCCAATGACGAAACCGTTCTTTCCATCGTACGCTTCATTCCACCAGCCATCCAAAACCGAAAGGGTCAGACACCCGTTGAGAATTGCTTTCTGTCCGCTTGTGCCGCAAGCTTCGAGCGGCCGTCTGGGATTGTTCAGCCACACATCCACGCCTTGTACTAAATGACGGGCTACGTTGTAATCGTAGTCCTCGATGAAAACGATTCGCCTCATGTATGCGGGATTATAGCTGAATTTTGCGATACGCTGTAAAATCCCCTTGCCCTGGTCGTCCAGGGGATGGGCCTTACCGGCAAAAACGATCTGTATCGGTCGACGAGCAGCTCCGATCAGTTTCTCCAGACGCTCGAGCTGGGACAAAATCAGATCTCCTCTCTTATAGGTCGCAAACCTGCGTGCACAACCAATTGTGAGAACATTCGGATCAAGAATTTGCTCGATCTGTTGAACTATCTCCCGATAGCCCAAACGTTTTGCTTGCAGAAGTAACCGGCGGCGGACAAACCGAATGAGACTCATCTTTAGGCTCTGGTGTGTCTCCCACAACTCTCCATCATCAATCTCGTCTAACTTTTCCCAGACATCGGGATGCACCATCCGGGTTGGCCAATCTTGCGATAGACGCGTTTCTAAAAGCTGGTGCATTTGGGGTGCCAGCCATGACAATACATGGACTCCATTGGTAATGTGGCCGATGGGAACCTCTATTTCAGGCCGCTCAGGCCAGAGAGGATGCCACATCCGGCGACTGACATCCGCGTGTATTGCCGAAACTCCGTTTGCCCGGCGCGAGTTTTTCAAAGCCAACACCGTCATGCAAAAAGGTTCTGACGAGTCTCCCGGCTTGACGCGTCCTAAGGCCATAAAATCATCGTGAGAAAGTCCCAATTTTTCACGGAATATGCCGAGATGCTCTTCAACCAGCTCTGACGAAAATCGGTCGTGGCCGGCTGGAACCGGGGTATGTGTTGTAAACACGGTATACAGCGATACGCGTCGGTGAGCACGGTCAAATGGTATCTGCTCGTATTCCATAACCCGACGGATCTCTTCGAGGATGGCAAAGGCGCTGTGTCCTTCGTTTAAATGTAGCACCCCTGGAAAATTGTTAAGCGCTTGCAGAATGCGAGCGCCACCGATTCCCAGTAGCAGTTCTTGTCGAATACGAAACTTATCGTCCCCGCCGTAAAGTCGTGAAGTCAATTCGCGATCTTCGGCTGAATTGCCTTCTACGTTGGAATCAAGAAGCAGCAGACGAACCCGTCCCACCTGAAGTTGCCAAACCCGAGCCTGGAGGAAGCCGCTCCGGGTATCAACTCTTACGATTAAAGGCTGACCGCTTGGCTCCGTAACGGTTTGCAAGGGCAATGTGTTGATATCGAGATCTCTGTAATCTTCTTCCTGCCAACCGTCCTTGTTCAATCTTTGGCTGAAATAACCTTGGTGGTAAAGGAGTCCGATCCCGATTAAGGGAATCCCTAAATCAGAAGCGCTTTTAAGATGATCTCCCGACAAAACACCTAAACCCCCGGAGTAGATCGGTATGGATTCATGTAAGCCAAACTCGGCGGAAAAATAGACGACCTGCCGGTTGTGCAGATTGCTGCAATTCACAGCCCCCCATGTCTTACGCTTTTCCATATATTCATTCAGCCGCCGGAAGGCGTAATTGATCCGGCTGTGAAGCACCAGTTCAGCCGATCGTTTCTCGACTTGCTCCGGTGTAATCTGATTCAAAAAAGCTATCGGGTTGTGGCTCAACTGTCGCCAAAGATGCGCGTCCAAGTCTGTGAAGAGACGAATAACCTCTGGATGCCATGTCCACCAAAGGTTCTGAGCCAGTGCTCGAAGTCTATTATGAATATGGTTGGCCGGAGTTGACATTATAACCTCCTTTACTTTGGTCAAATGGATGAATTCTTATCAGATATTGCTAAAAGTGAAGATAGCCTTAACTCTTCGCAAAAGAATGAGGAAACTTGGTATCCCCTTTGGTTGAAAAGCTATGAAAAAGTGATCGGGAAACTCTATAGTTAATATAGCTTGATATATTTGCCCATCATTTATAATTTTGAATATGGTGATACCTTTCGAGCATCTATTTTCACTTGTAAAGAGATAACATAATGATATCTCAGGAATTATTCCTCCCTAAATTCCTGACATCTCTTGCCGTTCTATCAACCTGAATCAACGCTAACTTTTTTACATATATCATAAAAACGAAAACTGTAAAACCTCTGAAAAATAGATTTGCCCTTATTGAATAACGATATCCAAAATAACTTCCTCTGCTTTTTTCCAATTCTTTTCCGCATTTAAAAACTGACAGTTCCTTAAGTTTAACCCTGACCTCCAGACGGTTTTCAGTTTCCTTATGTTGTATACGTTTTATTTTCTAGCATGATAAAAAAATAGCTTGATTTATTTGATGTTGTATATTATATGATAGTTATTATTATTTAGCTTTCTGTATTCATTAGATTAATATTAGGATTACTATGGCTGATCCAAAAATGAGATTTGATACCATCGTAAAAAATCTCCGGGAAAACAATTATAAGCTAACACCTCAGCGTTTGGCTATTGTGAAAATCTTATCCCGCAGTGAAGGGCACCCCAGTGTTGAAAAAATCTATGAACATCTCCAGGATGATTTTCCCACGATGAGTTTGGCAACAGTGTATCGAAATGTCATGCTTATGAAATCATTGGGAGAAGTCTTGGAAATTGGATTCCCGGATGGCAGCAACCGATATGATGGGAACAAGCCTTATCCACATCCGCACGTTATTTGTGTAAAATGTAAAAAGATAATCGATCCGGACCTGGCTACTTTAAAAGACATGACGGAAGAAGTCACTAATGAAACCGGCTTTAAAATTCTGACACACAGGGTGGACTTTTTTGGTATCTGCCGGGATTGTATGAACAATTGATAAGGAAAAAATTTTTGCATAGCAATTGCAAATGGTTATCATGTAGGATGTAAAATTATTTGATTATGGTGTTGATACAAAGTCAAAAACGATTGATTTAGTTTGACTGGTTTGTTATAGGAAAGGTAAGGCATAAGGTCTGCTTTCAAATTTTATATCGGTCATCTGCCCATTGTACTGCAATCGAAATCCTTGATCCAATCTCTTCGAAAGCTCTGATCCTTTTTTTGGACCTTCTGTATCCTATGGTTGCTGATTTTGTTCCAAAACGCTGTTCGAATTTAAGATAAAATTTAACCGTAACACACGTTAATCGAAACCATTTACAAGAGGAAGATTTTCAATAAACCCCAACAAAAAGGAGGAAATAGATGACACAGAAGAAAAAACTGACCAACAACGCCGGCGCTCCAGTAGCTGATAACCAGAACGTAATGACTGCCGGACCGCGCGGACCGATGTTACTGCAGGATGTTTGGTACCTGGAGAAACTGGCCCATTTTGATCGGGAAGTGATCCCTGAGCGACGAATGCACGCAAAGGGTTCCGGTGCCTATGGCACCTTTACCGTCACCCACGACATCACTCAGTATACCAAGGCTAAAATATTTTCCGAAGTAGGGAAAAAGACCGAGCTCTTCACCCGGTTTTCCACGGTAGCCGGTGAGCGTGGTGCCGCCGACGCCGAGCGTGATATCCGTGGATTTGCCATCAAATTTTATACCGAGGAAGGCAACTGGGATCTGGTGGGCAACAACACCCCCGTATTCTTCCTGCGTGATCCACTAAAATTTCCCGACCTTAACAAGGCCGTCAAACGAGATCCCCGAACGAATTTGCGTAGCGCCCGCAATAACTGGGACTTTTGGACTCTGCTACCGGAGGCATTGCACCAAGTTACGATTACGATGAGTGACCGCGGCATTCCTTATTCCTTTCGCCATATGAACGGCTACGGCAGCCACACTTACAGCATGATCAACGCCAAAAACCAACGTCATTGGGTCAAGTTTCATTTCAAGACCCAGCAGGGGATACGCTGTCTGAGCGATGAAGAAGCCGAGGCGGTCGTCGCTAAATGCCGGGAAAGTAATCAGCGTGACCTATACGAAAGCATCGAAAAAGGGGACTTTCCCCGCTGGACCTTGTCCATTCAGGTGATGCCGGAAAAGGATGCCTCTAAATGCCCTTTCAACCCCTTCGACCTGACAAAGGTTTGGCCACACGGCGATTATCCTTTGGTCGAGGTGGGTATCTACGAACTGAATCGTAACCCGGAGAACTACTTTGCCGAGGTTGAGCAATCGGCTTTCAATCCAGCCAATATCGTCCCCGGCATCGGGTTCTCTCCTGACAAAATGTTGCAAGGAAGACTCTTTTCCTACGGCGATGCCCAACGTTATCGGCTTGGTGTGAACCATCATTTGATCCCGGTCAATGCCTCTCGATGCCCATTTCACAGCTATCACCGTGATGGAGCCATGCGGGTTGACGGCAATTATGGCAGCACCCTTGCTTACGAGCCGAATAGTTACGGCGAGTGGCAAGAGCAGCCGGAATTTGCCGAACCGCCCCTCAGCTTGGAAGGAGCGGCTGATCACTGGAACCATCGAGAGGATGACGATTATTACTCCCAACCCCGCGCCCTGTTCCATAAGATGAGTTCCGAGCAACAGAACTTGCTTTTTGCTAACACAGCTCGCGCCATGGGAGACGCTCCGAGAGAGATTAAGATCCGTCACATTGGGAACTGTCTGAAGGCCGATCCGGCTTACGGCAAGGGGGTAGCTGAGGCACTTGACATTCCGCTTAGCGAAGTACCTAAGGAAAAATAGGGTAATTTATTCAAAGTCACAAGGGAAGCATTACCGATTTGTTAAAATGGTTTTCACACATTAACTTATTCATTTCTTGAGCGAAAGCCTTGCAATCAGGTGTCAGGTGTCAGGAGTAAGAAACGAATTAGCTGATACCTGACACCTGACACCAAAAAGTCTTGGATAGCAATTAACAAACTGGTAATACACCCTTCTCAAATGCTGTTCCTGGAACGATGCCGCCCTCTTCGCCCAGCGCAGGATCACAAATGTAGTCGCAAGGAATGCAGCGCCACTTGTCCATTGCACAGCTCCTATTCCCGGTATAACTAGTTTCCGGCCATCATGGCTGCAATATCTTCCTCGACAGTGCCTATGGGTTTGATATCAAACTTCTCTACCAACACTTTGGCCACATTGGGGGAGAAAAAGCCCGGCAGCGTCGGCCCCAGCCGAATGCCCTTGACACCCAGAAACAGCAAAGCCAGGAGCACGGCTACGGCCTTTTGTTCGTACCAGGCGATATCATAGGAGACCGGCAGGTCGTTGATATCCTCCAGGCCGAACACCTCTTTCAGCTTCAGGGCGATCACCGCCAGAGAGTAGCAGTCATTACACTGGCCGGCGTCAAGAATTCTCGGAATGCCGCCGATATCGCCGAGATCAAGCTTGTTGTAGCGATACTTGGCACAACCGGCGGTTAAAATCACCGCATCCTGCGGCAGTGCTTTGGCAACTTCGGTGAAATAATTTCTGCCCTTTTGACGACCGTCACAGCCGGCCATAACCACAAAGCGTTTGATAGCGCCCGATTTGACCGCCTCTACCACTTTATCGGCCAGGGCAAGCACCTGGTGGTGGGCAAACCCGCCAACGATTTTACCAGTTTCGAGTTCCTCGGGAGAATCGCACTTTTTAGCAAATTCGATAATTTCCGAAAAATCCTTTGCGCCGCCTTCGGGTCTGTCCGGTATATGCTTAACATCTGGATAACCGGTCATTCCGGTAGTAAAAATCCTGTTCTGATAGGTATTGTTCTTTTTTATCGGGATAATACAATTTGTGGTCATAAGAATCGGACCGTTGAAGGATTCAAATTCCTTGTTTTGGTGCCACCATGAGCCACCGTAGTTGCCCACGAAATGATCATACTTTTTAAACGCCGGATAGTAATTGGCCGGTAGCATTTCGCCGTGAGTATACACATCCACGCCGGTACCTTGGGTCTGCTTGAGCAGCTCTTCCATGTCCTTAAGATCATGACCGCTGATCAAAATCCCCGGATTGCTGCCTACCCCAATATTAACTTCGGTTATTTCCGGATGACCGTAAGCCGAGGTGTTGGCTTCATCCAGAAGAGCCATAGTATTCACCGCCATTTCTCCGGCTTTCATGACCAGCCCGATCATGTCGTCCACCGGCAGGTCCATTGTGGTGGAAGCCAGGGCTTCCATGATAAAGTCGTAGATTTCGTCTTTTTCAAATCCGAGAATGGCGGCATGATCCGCATAAGCGGCAATCCCTTTCAAACCGATGATTAACAGCTCCCTGAGAGATCGAACATCTTCGTTCTCTGTGGAAAGGACGCCGACCGATTTGGCTTTTTCCTGAAATTCGGCCATGTTATCGGAAAACCAGGTCGCAGAATGATGAAGCTCTTCATCAAAATCCTTGCCGTATTTTTCCCTATAGGCGGCCAAGAACTTGTTTTTAAGCGCTTCTCTGCGTTTTAACCCCTCTTTTATCAATTCAATAAAACGGTCATTGTCCCAGTTTGCATTGGTGATGGTGGCAAAAAGTGCTTGTGCCGCAAACAACCCGTTTTCCTTGTTTGAAATACCGAGTTCGCAGGCTTTTTGGCCGTAAACCGCAATGCCTCTTAGTACATAGATTAACAGATCCTGAAGGTTTGCCGTGTCCTCCGGTTTCCCGCAAACACCCTTGACGGTACAGCCGGTATTTTTGGCTGTTTCCTGACATTGAAAGCAAAACATAATTTTTCCTCCTTTTTTGGTAGTTTAACAATTGCTTTTTATTAACCTTTACATTTTCTTTTTAAATGCCAGTTTATCTCTACCCTTTACCACAGGCAATTTCATTGACTTAGGTCAAGAAAAGAAAAATACAAAGGAATTTTGTGAGTTGCTTTTTCGATCATAAAACTGAATTGACTGATTCCCAAATTTCTATTCGGTATCCCTTCGAATCAAAGAAATAAAAACCTCGGGCCTTGTGAATTATAACGCCTATTGAAAAACAAGCAACTTGGGGAATCTGCGCTAAGTAAAATTGTGCTCCTTGTGTTTTTGTGCAATCGTAGCAGCCAAATCATTCAATGCTTTAAAATCAACTTCTGAAGGCACCCCCTTACAAAGGACCGGATCGATGAGTTCTACCTTGAGATTGGGGATCATTCCCGCAAGTGTTTCTATGGTCTTTCCTCCCCATCCATAGGAGCCGATGATGGATAGAAATTTTGTTTTGGGCCGCAGGGCATTGGCCAGAAAGGCGCAGTAGGCAGCAAGGGGATGGGGACCGGCCAGAACCGTGGGCGTGCCGACCACGACCGTCGCGGCATCGACCAAAGCCATGGCGAGTTTGCCGATATCAGTAACCACCAGGTTGAACAGTTCTACCCGAACACCGTTTTCCACCAAGGCCGATACCAGGTGATCGACCATTTGTTTGGTGCTGGCATGCATGGACACAAAGGGCAAAACCACCGTGTTTTTGGGCGGTCCGATTACCCAGTCCCGATAGGCCTCCATAATCCATAACGGGTGATCATAAATTTGTCCATGACTGGGGGCGATCATTTGAATATCATAGGCTTTAACTTTATCGATATTTTTTTCGATTACGTTGCGAAAGGGCATCATGATCTCGGCAAAGTAGCGTTTCGCTGCCTCGTAAACACGCCCTTGATCGGTGACGAAAAGATCGGTGGTAGCGATATGCGACCCATAGAAATCACAACTGAAGAGAATACGGTCCTCTTCCAGGTAGGTTACCATGGTCTCCGGCCAGTGGACCCAAGGCGTGTGAATGAACTTCAGTGTCTTGTCTCCGAGGGATATTGTTTCGCCATCTGCTACAGTGATAAAGGCGTCCTCGGGTATTCCGAGCAAATCGATGAGCATGTTTTTGGCTTTGGGCGTCGAAACCACTTTCGCTTCCGGATACCTGTCCAAAACCCTGGGGATGGCCCCGGAATGATCCTGCTCGGCATGATGCGAGACAATAAAATCAATCTTGGGCACCTTATCGAGTTGCGCCATTAAGATGCCTGCCATGGAAGGATCAACTGTATCCAGTAAAGCGGTCTTCTCGCTCCCTTCAATCAGGTAGGCGTTGTACGTAGTGCCGTCCGGAAGCGGGATGAGCGAATCGAAAAGCCGCCGATCCCAATCCACGGCTCCCATCCAGTAAATGCTTTCTTTTATTTTTCGTGCTAACATGTTGCACCTCCCTTTGTTGCCAATATTAAAATCCTTAGATGTTTTAATTGATATATGTGGGTTAGCATCCATGCGTATTTAATACGGCTTTCCAAGCATACCAAATTTGCATTGTAAAAAGATTTAAATGTTGACTGTATGTCCAATTACGATAGTGATAATACTTGTATTAAACATGAATCTGCTATTATTTCAGTATAGTAAAGATAGTCATCAGTTAGAACGAGCCGAAAAGGGACACAACATACTATAGAGGAACGGCAAATCGGGCCAGAATCAGGTGCGTCTTAAATACGGTCATTCCAAAATTATTTTTACTACAAATAGCTAAAGAAACGCAAATATTACATCCAAAGAGAAAGCGGTTGCTCAATTGTTTTTCGAATTCGGTAATCAGGACTTTGTAACCGTAAAATGGCGGCAATGCGATGCAGATGTCTTTCCATGACCTAAAATATTTAGTAATATCAGAAAGTTGTTATACTTATTAGATATCGATCGCTCTTGTTAAAAATTATTGCATAGTCCAGATTTGCCCCGACCCTGCATCTTGTGTTTGTCACTTTCCCTAAATTCCGGTTTTCTGGTCAAGGTTCCGTGGCTCAATCGGCACCCATCATCAGACGAATATCATTGAATTTTTTTTTGTAAATCGCAAATATTTGAACCTTTAATTATTCAACCTGTAAGGCAGAAATCAGAAAATCCCCGAGTGTAAAATCGCACATAGAAAATAAGATTTTTTCGGTTACAAATCAGACTTTCCAATGTGTCTGCTATTTTTTTATTATCTTTTTAACACATCAAACAGTTCTTTATTTGTATTAGGCTTGGGCAATGCTCCTGTAAAACCATATGCTCTAAAATTGGTCATTAC
>Ga0222626_1000031_pt1 | contig 107756 bp, 113 predicted proteins | sample AntAcemetageno91_FD_179862 | JGI IMG/M metagenome (GOLD analysis project Ga0222626, IMG submission 179862) | Saline water microbial communities from Ace Lake, Antarctica - #91 | ecosystem: Environmental > Aquatic > Non-marine Saline and Alkaline > Saline | place: Antarctica: Ace Lake...
GATCTAGGGGATGGAGCAGGTGCTGGCGATGATGATGCTGCTGGAGCAGGTGCTGGTGATGATGATGATGATGCTGGAGGCGACTTTGGCGGCGGCGGCGAAGAAGATCCCGCTATGGAAGAGCCAGAGTTTGACGAGGCTGAGGTAGAGAAGCGAAAAAAGCTCTTCTCTGAGTACGAAGGCCTCAATGGGATGGCTGAAGAGCTTCTGGATTCCATTCTCAGAGTGACATCTACTACATCCGACTTGACCGTCAAGGAGGTCTTGACCGTCCTGAAGGATCACTCATTCGATATCCAAGAAAAGATCGGGATTCTACTCACCAAGAAGTTTGCGAAGGCAGAATACAAGAACCTTCTTCTTTCCTTCATCGCTATCAAAGAACAGGTGAAGATTATTGCTGATGTCCTCGAACGGGTTAGCAGGAAGCCCGCTGAGTAGCTATTCCTAGTGTAGACGTAACATTGAATTGATGACTTCTATCGGCTGTTTCCTATCCCTGCACTGCCCATGCGTGCGCTGGGGGTTCGGGGATTGGTCCGGCAGGAAAACAAAGCCTTCTCTCAAACCGACACAAATCCCAGACTTTGCCAGAGAATGGGGCCGTGTGCAAGTGTGACGAAAGGACCTAAGCGAGGAAACTAGCATGATTTCATACAAGACCACCAATCTCGGTGCGCCCAAACAGGATGGCTACAGCCAAGTCCTGAATGAGGCAAAAGCCCTGTTCGATGAACAGCACGTCAATATCCTGGGTGAAGGTTACCAGGAGATCTTGAGCGACAACGGGCTGTTCGAGGACTACAAGGCCGCGATGCTTAAGGGCGTCGATGCCGATGAGCAGGACTCCTTGGCGCAACTCATTGACAACAGCCGGATGACGACTCTCCAAGAGAGCCTCAGCGGCGTTACCCCGATCAGCAGCCTGAGCGTTCCGACGATCAGGAAGCTTTGGCCCCGGATGGCGATGAAGAACGCCATTCCGACCGAAGTTGTGAAGCTGCCGAAGTTCTCGGTCAGCTACCTGCTTCCGTACATCATCAAGAATGGCGTTCGCCATTACCTGCCCGAAGCCATCATGGACGGCGGCAGTGCAGAAGGTCTGGTCGAAGGCCAGTCTCTCTGGAATGATTGGCTGTTCTTGGCCGACACCGATTACGGTGCTGGTATTGTAGACGGTGCCACCAAGGGCTTCGACCTGTTGGGGACTCTTCCCGGTGCGGCAGTTGCCTCTGCGGCAGTCGGTGACAGTGTTGATCCGGATTTCCATGTGATCGCAGTTCGGATCACCACCACTCATAGCCTCGGCGGTGATGCTGATGCACCAGTGGATGTGGAACAGCTACGTATCGGTTGTGGCCTGAACGGTGATGTTTTCTACGCCGTCTCTGCGTACCATCCCAGTGACCTGGATGTCGACGGCAACCCCTTGACTGGTGCAGTTCCTACGACCGACAACCTGTTCGGCCGTGTGGATCGTGTGACAGGGACGTTGACGCTGGCGACCACCGGCGGTTTCGTCTTGGGAGTGAAGATCAAGGGTAAGCTCAGCTCTGAATTCAACATGCATACCGAGAGTATCTCGTTTGACATTCAGACTCGCGACCTGACGATCGGAACCGGCACACACTTGAACGCCCCGCTTCCCATCGAGTTCCTGCAAGACGTGATGGCCATGTACAATATCGACGGTGCCGCGAAGGTCGTCGATATCATGACCAACACCCTGGCACTGAAGCTCGACCACGAGCTGCGCGACTTCATCGTCGAGGGCTATGCCCGCGACCAGCGTTATCCGGCCGAATTCGACCTGAAGCCCTACGCACAGTTCTCCGGTACGCCGAAGGCCTGGCGCGAAATGCTGAAGGACGTGATCGACCATTACGCCACGAAGCTCAAGCAGGATCGTATGTTCACGGGCGGCAAGTTCGTGATCATCGGCAATGATCTGGACTGCAACCTGCTCCCGAATGTCACCTGGACCTTTGTTGGTTCCGCTGGCGAACGCTCGGGTGTGGAAGCAGACTACAGCCTCGGCGCTATCAGCGGTGCAAATCGCTACGAGATCGTGTCTACCCCGGCGATGCCTCAGGGCTACCTGTACGTGATCTTTGTCTCGTCCCAGGACGAGCAGATGACCTACAAGTACTTCCCCTACAGCTTCAACGTCGAGAAGGGTTACTCGGATCCCCAGTACAGCTTGGTCCCGAGCATCATGATCGCGAAGCGGCATCTGACTGAGTACTTCAACGATGCGATTTTCCGCATTGAGATCAAGAACAACACCGGCGCCGTCAGCTGGCCCACTCCGTAACGGAGTCCCAGCAGACCTTTCGGTCTGAAGTTCGAGTTGGCCCCTATCCTTCACGGGATAGGGGCCTTCTTCTTTCTAAAGGGAGCATAGAAAAGAAAAAGGAATACCGATAAGGCCCCTTTCAGGACCCTATCGGCGGATTACTTAAAAACCGATATACCTCGGCGGATCGACCAGTGGTTGGAAACCTTTTTCCATTGGTCTAGGTCGTGGTATCGCTGCCAGGGCGACTTAATCCACAATTGTTGCTGGGCCTTAGATCACAATATTCCTGACTCCTCTGCACCTGATCCCAGCGTACACCCGAAGGCGACGGGATACAGAGGCTGGCATAGTCTCCCCGTGCACACGCTTCCATTAGCGCACGGATCAATAACCTTCCTTTTTACGCATTGGTCCACCAGGTACCTTTGCAACACGAACGTCATCGTTCGCGATACATTACTAATATGTATCAACCGTATGGTTTATTTACGGTAGTCCAGATGATACTCTATCAGATCGATGTCTTTCAGGTGATTCAGACACCAAGAACTGTAAGCTCTAGTGGAGTCTTCAGCAATGTCCCAAAACTGAAAACGAGAACCATCAATCTTAGAACACTCATACCAGATACCTGGAATGGCATGGTCTCGCATGATGTATCTGAGCTTGCCTCTGTCCTCAGAGAACCATTGACTGACTGGGAGGACGCCCGTGGCCTTTAATCCTCCTGAACTCAAAGCCTCCCTATGAGAGATATCGCTTGTGGGGTTGACCTCGCCGACCAGTCCGTACCTTCCATCCATTCTTCCATTGATTCTATCCCATGCCACCGTAGCGTTCCAATGAGATATCTTAGAGGAGTCTTGAATGGCTATCCTCATCTGATAACAACTCACATGTTCGTATATGAAAGGGAACGCCCCGAAAGGCTGGACAATCTCATTAAAGTCTACGGTGTTTGAAAGATCAAGGGACGGATCCATCCTTCCGTACTTGCTAACCCCTCCATCTAGTATGGCCTCAAGATAGTCAATAGCGTAAGTCGTATCAGTTGAACCTGGTTGAATGTTCCTAAAGATGTAAAACTTCAGGCGACTGTTTAGATTGACAGGGTATAGAGGCCATTGGAATCCCTTACACTGCTCCAGATGAGCGTTATCTGGCCATTCTGTTCTTAAGCAAAAGCCAGTGTAACCTTCTTTTAGAATGGCCTTTATGGTCTTCAGAACATTCTTACACCCCGGAAAGGTGACCCCAAGCGGGGCCACCTCTGATGAGAAGTAGTAAGTAGGAAGACCGACGTTAGCGATGGCCGCTGCAGTTCTGACTTTGATCATCGTTGACGTTCGATCAATCACTTCTTTTCCCTTCCTCTTTTCTTAGTCGCGGGCTTCTTAGCCTTCTTAGTAGGTTTGTCCGCCAGCTCATCTTCCAACATGTTGAACACACCTTCTTCAACATTGGCAAATGGGGTGAGTACTGCACTCAGTCCAGGATCACCTGGGCTGGCTGTAACCAACGACAGATTTCCAACGTAACTCTTGTGCACTCCTCGGTATCTGTCAGAGACGTCTCCACCGGAGCCACCGATAGATCCAGCCCCACGCATGGTCACTTTCAAAGATGCCCCGAAGAGGTCGATGGCATTTACTCCACCTTCATATCTGACCAGTTCGTTGCTGAGTAACCTCTTTGTCAAGAAGTTCGGGCCGATGTTGAATACACCGGTCAGAGTCCTGATAGTAAGGTTTCTCGTGTTGAGAATGCGATAGGTAGCGTTACTGAAAAACCGTAGAAGTGGATTGGTGAGATACTCCCAACACTGCATCCGCTTGCAGCGGAGGCTAACGTTGTCCTGGTACTGATGTGTTTCGAATTCACGAAGCATCCACCTGATGATGGAATAAGTGTCTTCCTTGTCTTCCGGCTTGATCTCGCTGAGGATACGCTTGGTCTCGTCGTCCAGAATCCTCTCCAACGAGAACAGAACCTTGCGGGCCTTGTCGACCCTGCTGTTAGCACTCTTGGTGAAGAGGCTTCCGAGTACACGAAGCCATTCCTCTTCAATGTCCTCGACATCTCCTATCACAGATAGGACCTCGACAAGCGAGTAGAGAAAGCTCTTCTGTTCTTCGGTCTTAAAGGTCTTCTTCTTGGCTATCAACCAGAGATCACCCTTTAACCAGAACGAATAGAAAATGCTCTTCTTGTACGCTGACAAGTCTTCCAGTTCATCAGCCTCGACGAGAAGCAGGTCTGCACCGTCGCCGTACTCGTAACCGAAGTATCCCAGAGTCCCGTGAAGACCCATTTTTGCGAAGAAGTAGTACAGATAACTGATACTGTTTTTGAACAGATTCAGCTCGAACTCATGAGCTTCAAACTCTTGGTCGTGCGCATCGGCCATTGCTACCCGTTTGTATTTGAAGCGGATAGGCATGAGCAGTGTCTTCAACGAATACACCTTCGGCGTGACGAATACTCCTCGATCCACTATCTGATAAATCGGATAGTAGCGTATGCCGTTGATGATGAAGAAGAAGTTGTCGACAAGTCTCGGGATGAAGGTCTTCTTGATAACGTCTTGGGTTTCCCCTTTGTACGTTACTCTGAAGCGCATCGTAACTTCGGCGAACCTGGCTTGCTTGATGTCCACCGTGGAGAAAGCAGTCATCTTGCTCTCATCGTCTTCCCAATCGAGGCCGACGAATTTGATGTATTCAATGACCTCGAGTGCCCTGCATATATTTTCGAGATGAGCGATGATGGATTCTCGCTCTCTGTAGAAGATCATTTCTTCGTTGAACGGCTCCGACTTGTCAGAGACAGCGGAGACGAGTTCCGATTGATTCATGGTAGTTCCTCTCTTTTCATTCCACGGATAGGGATTTCAATGGGATAGTTCAGGTGAAGACCGTAGGTCTATACCTGAATAGGGTCCAGAGTCTTCTCGGTCTAATATGAGTTCTCCCGTCGGGTTGCTCAGGTCAAAGGGAACCTCAAAAGCGCCTTGAGTGTAAAGATATTTCTATGCTCCTACTCATCACCCTAGGGAAAGTCCCGGTTGAGGGCTCCTGTGTAGAAACAAGAAATTAAGCATTGGGTGTTACTTCGCACCCTCCAAAAGACCGATCGGTCAAAATACAAAAGAAGCGAAACAGGAGGCTAGTACCAAAATGCCGAATCGCCAAGACATCATCAACGCCGTGTGTGAAGACCTGGACGTGACGAAGAAAGACGCTGCAATCATCGTCAACTCCGTGCTGTCCGCCGTGCAGACCAATCTGACTGAAGAAGGTCAGGTTCAACTGGCTGGCTTCGGTACTTTCACCGTCAGCGAACGTGCCGCCCGTAAGGGTATCAATCCGCAGACGATGGAAGAAATTGACATCGGCCCCGTCAATGTCGTCGGCTTCCGCGCCGGTCAGGGTCTCAAGGACTCCGTCAACGGCCGTTAGGTCGCAGACCAAAGAATTTCAGAACGAGTTAGCCGCCATCGGGTCCCGACCCGATGGCGGCTGTTCTCTTTAGTGGCTATACTATCCCTATAATAGGAACAGTAATAGGGCAATTAGATCTATACACCCTTTTACCTTTTCATCTTTCAATTGTTTCCGCCGATTTTTCCGTGTTGTTTCACTGTTCTTAGCCACTTCAACGATTCCCTCTTTGGTCCCAAGCCGTTTCCATTTTGCTCCCGAGCCAGCTCCCGGTGAAATGGCTTGCATTGGACTCTCAAAAATCTCCTCTTTTGTTGGGGGTTATTGGGTACGCTGACTATAAGGATTGAAGCCATTCCAAGTTTCTAATATATGTCTCGATACCTTTCATATACGGTAGGAAGAAAAGGACCTCCAGCCCCCGGCCGTTTGGCCGGGGGCCTTTAGTTCCTCATCAGAACGGGACATCGCTGACATCCGATCCTATCTTCACATTCTCAGCAGGACCGAGACCGAGCAGATTCATGAACTCTTCTTCGGAAATCACCGGCTTGCCTAGAGAGCGAGCCTTTGTGATCTTCGTGGTCCCTGAATCAGGGAAATTCGTAACGAGATAGTCGGTCTTACCCGATACGGAACTGGTCAGACGGTGTCCCATCTGTGTCAGCTCGATCTTCAGATCGTCTCGGTCCCACCTATGCAGGTCTCCGGTAATGACAAACGTCAGACTCTTTTCCGGTATGGAATGGTCTTCCCTGCTCCAGAGCCTCACATCGAGCTCTCCGAAGAGAGCATCTACGTAAGCTCCTTGGTCTCGACAGCACTCATAGAGTTTCTGAGCTCTGCCCTTACCGAAGTCCTTGAATCCTTTAGCGGTTTCTACAAACTCCGTCTTGGAGGACGTATTGAACATGGTCGTCAGGTCAGCCCAGGTCATCTCCTGGAATACCCTCTTCATCATACTTCGACCGAGACCAGTCCAGCCCATTGAACCCACGACCTCGTAGTCCCATGGTTCCCGACGGGCATCGATCGCTTCCACCATATCAGCTACGGACCTTGGTCCGAGGCCTTCGATTAACGCTATCTCCTCTTCGTTGTTGGAAATGTCATACAAGCAAGTTGGTCCATCGTCGAGCCAACCTTCATCGTAGAGCTTCTGGACTGTTTCCTCTGCGATGCCTTTGATACGCATCCTTCGGAGGTAGTTCAAAACCCAGCCAGTTGCCTTACTCATACACTCTGAGTTTTGGCAGAACAGCCATGCTCCGCTCTCATTGAACTCGACGTCACCCTCACAGACCGGGCAAGAGTTGGGGATCTGGACCTTGGGTTGATCGGTGTTAACCTCTCTCCCTTCAGGTCTAGCTACGTACCCGAGAACGTCACCTCGAATAGTGAGTTCAACCTCCTCACCGTGCCTGAGGTCTTCTTTCATCACTCGACTGAAGTTGGAAAGACTTACACGACTGTATTCCTTACCGTCGATAGTGACTGGGTCAATCATCACAACCGGGGTGATCCGGCCCGAGCGGCTACCTGCCACGTCGAACTGAAACTCTTTGATCCTGGTGATCGCGGATTTGTAGGGGAACTTCAATGCCACGGCCCACTTGGGAACCGGTTTACCGTCACTCTCTTTGAAACCCAGACTCGTTCTGGTGGCTTCAGAGGCTAGCTCAACGACGATGCCGTCGATCATGTAGCCGAATGTGTCACTGTTCCGATCATCAATGACTTGCTCGTACAGGTCACTGACCGGATGACGCTTCCCTTCGAACTCCCAGTAGAGCTTCTTACCGTTCCACTTGAGAGTAGCGTACTCCATCGGCATGAAGCCATTAGAGCACTCAGCTGAGCTCGCCATCTGTGAGAGTCGTTCCAGTCTGGAGAACTTTTCAGATCCAGAGTGGACGAAGTCGAGAGGAACAAGCGTTAGGAACTTAGCGTACTTGGCTCCATCGTTGGATCCGAGTATACCAGCCACAGCGGTGCGTGGATTGGCCAAAGCCCTTCCATTTTCCTCTGCGTACAACTTCGAATATTCCTCAAAGTCGTCCCAGAGCATGATACACTCACACTTGTTCGTACACCCTTCATCTGACATGTACTTCCACCCTTCAAAGATATGGGTGAAGTCTTCCCCGATGCCGTCTTGACCTCTGGAATACGCTTTGATGATGTCGTCTTCTTTTCCAACGTCAAACGCCACCGAGCAACCATCATACTTGAATGAGGCTATCAGAACAGCGCCCTTTGGAACAGGGACTCCAACATTGGCACGTTTGGATACCCAGTCGGTCAACTGGTCACAGTCGAAGACGTTGTCCAACGAGCCGAGCAAGTTAGAGTTGGTGTGCTCTACTTTCTTTCCGGTTGCTTGAACCGAAAGGTTCAGAGGGATTGCGGTGTCATACAGATTGTACTCTGCCCGCAGTGCATCGAATTCCTCATCTGTCAAAAAGGTCTTACCAGTACTAATGTACTGGACGTTAGCAGCCTCTAAGACCTTCCGGCAATTCTTGAGATTCGCGGCAGAGAAGTCCTCTCCTCGCCGTATCTTCTTGATCAGCTTACTTGTTACTTTCAACGTATCCAATGCTCATTCCTCCTTAAGTTTAGAAGTAATCTTCCTGGATTCCTCCAGATGAATTTTAGCTTGATCGAACAATTCTGTCATGAACGACACCGAAACACCGAGAAGGCGTTCAATGAGGAGCGACTTCTCGATCAATCGACAGAGCTCTACCATCAACATATGACGGTCCAACCCAGAAGCTTCAGTCATGTAGGTGTCGTGGTTGGCATTGACTTGCTTGGAAATATCATCGACATCAACCGGAGTTCTCTCACTGACGGCTCTTGTCACGGATATCACAAGGTCTTCAGACTTGCGAAGCTGGATGTAACCATCCCTCATCTCTTTGTCTGTCATCTCAGTGATCTTCCGGGAATCGAACCACTGCCAGCCCTCAGCTTCGAATGTCGCTACGGCAGTCTCACCATCTATCCATTCATCCACCAAACACTCATGCAGATTAAGGACGTTGGATTCCGGGACTTCCGGAGGGGGTTGGATCTACATGTAGCCGTCATCCCGGCGAAAGGTCACAAGGACCGTCTTACCGGAGATCAATTTCAAGACCTCAACCAGATCATTCTTCATCTCACTGTTGCCAGGCCCGTCATCACCGAAAAACTGCGTCACGCAGTCATCGACAAGCCTTGCGTACTTCGGTTCACTCATGTCTATCTCCTCGGTTGAAGACGGCCTTTTGACCGTCCCAACCTAATATGGGTTCACTTCTCTAGAAGGCCTTTGAAAGCCTCTAGGACTGACATGGGGTTATAGCTTCCCCTTCGGACGATATCCACTGCGTCTCCAAGGGTCTCAATGGATCCCTTGGTTATGGCTTCCTTTATGACTTCTCTGTCAAAATTCTTTCCAATCCTGGTGTCGGCGGCGGCCCATCTCAGTTCTTCCTGAAGTATTGCCAAATACCTCGGTCTGCTAGCCTTGTCATCAGAAATGACTTCGTTGTGATGAAGTCTGGCATAGTCATCCAACCTCTTCCGGAAATCAACAGACCAAAATACCTTCCTGTTGTAGAAGCAATTCCAGCCCATAGCCTTGGAAAGAGCCTTGATGGCTTTCACGATATCCTGAACCTTCTCCTCCGGAAGACCGTCTCTGATAAGTATCTGAGCGTAGTTCTCCACAGACGTGGCTGAGATGGGAGTCTCTTCGAAGTAGTATGTGGGGATCGCCTCGATCCAGCAATTAGAAGTATCTGTCTCGATATTCGTCTTGTTATGATTGAGTTTGGTCCGATAGATGACTGATCTCCACTCGTCACCTGACTTGTAAATGTTGAGATCCATGGCGAATTCACCGATAAAGACCATTGACCAGAAGTCTTCATCCACGTTCCATGGACCGCACACTGCCTCAGAGTATCTTGGTTGAGCCATCGCCTCTGCCTTTATTGTCATCTCAGTAAAGGTAAGAGTCGCTATATCTTTGACGATACGTATACAAGGATCCATATCCTTCGTACTTCCACCGCCGAAGGCATAGACTTGAGTTCTACTGTAGTTCACCAACCGATCCTTACCGGCTGATACTTCCCAACCAAGCCTTCCAGTCTCGTTTCTGTTGCTCACAATTCCACCACCTTTTCGATTTCAAGGTCCACCTTTCCTATTAGATGGTACCTCCACATGATTGCTTGGGGAGTGTCCGGATGTACCTTTGGAGGCTCTCCGAACGTGCAGTCGGGACCACACTTCATGAAGGTCAAGTGACCTAGCCCCGGGTGTCCCAACTCTTTGTTTTCGTAGGCGAACCATTCACCACCGGTGTCTCTCATGCGCTGAAGGGACTCCGGATGAATTTTTCTCTTGGTTGTTTCCGTTGTTTCATCCATGATGGTTCCTCCAATTTAGAGTATCCCCCTTACGGAGGTACATGCTCGTTTCGTTTCCTGTGCAAATTGCCTCAACGCCGTATGTATCCACATACATAGCGTAATACCACCCAGCCTCTTTGACTTCAAAGTCAAAATTGACCTTGAGTCCGATTAACAAAGATTCGTCTGGACCGACAGTAATCTCAACTTCCCCTCTATTGACAATCTCGAACGGAAGGAGGATTAAAATCTCATCGACTCGACCTCCATCCCAGTCGGCTCCCTTCTGGAGCTTTCTAACCTCTACCATCCATTGACGTTCCTTGAATACCTGGATAATATCCGGGAGTATTATTTTTCCAATACTATCCACTATTGTCTCCTTCAGAATCTTAGAAAGGCTCAGCGTGAGATGCACCCCTTCTAATCCTAGATGGAATTACCATCTCAGGCTTCTCTTCGTCAGTAGTCGGCATCTCTGAATCTTTTATGATCTCAGAGATCACGCCCTTAGTACCACACTTGTCATTGATTTCTGTCGTTTTTCCTTTTTCAATATTCTTCATAGAATATTATCTCCTTCTTTCCTTTAAAATTGAAAATGTAGAGGATCGAAGACCAATGGCCTTCGATCCTCTAATCCTTGACGAACTTCTTAGTCTCGTTTCAGTTCCATCCCCATTGCCTTCAAGTAGGCATCTAGGATCGTTTTTGGTAGGCTATCAGCCCCGGAGAGCTCAACCTTCTTTAGTCTCAGCGGATCCACCTCATCATCGGCCTCGGATCTTACACCAAGGAGCCTGAGAGCTAGGGTTCTCCTGTCTTCCCCGTTAGAAGAGTACAACGACAGAAACCTGAATAGCTCATCGATGTCCTTCAGGACAAACATATTGACTAGTTCCATCTCTCCGAGTCGCACAGCGGTCTTGGAGTAAGGAGCTTTGGACTCCTTGAACTGACGGTTGTTCTTCGATGGGATCCCTGACAAGCTCAAGTAGCCACCAGAGCGGGCACTGAACTTGGACATCGAGTCATGCTTCAGACGGAGAAAGTACATCTCCCCTATCATCAGCGGATTTCCGATCTTCATGTCTCTTTCAGAATGCTTGACATGGAAATTCGGTGGGGATATATCATACTTGTGGAACAGTTCCCTCAAGACATCGAAGTCCGGACACCCATGGAACGGAGGAACATGGAGTGCTATACCGTTCTCCTCCATTTCAGTAAGGAGCTCGGTTATATCCTCGTCACTTTTTCCTTTGACCATCTCGTCAAATCCAGCCAACTGGGACTTGCTTACAATCCCGATCAGATCCCTGTAGAGTGCCATCTTGTCACTCAGGTTGTCCCTGGTCGCCATGCGTTTTGCCACCTCATCGGCAACGAAGTTGAACTCCAACTCGAATAGCTGAGATGGATTGACACGATTGATGACTCCAAGTGAGTTGAGTACCACTTCAGCTCTTGTTCCGTCATCGGCTACCGGCATCATTTCATCCGGTAGGATCTCAGAAACCACGCCCTTGTTACCATACCGACCAGTGAGTTTACACCCGTGGCCTAACGGCTCTTCTCTCTCGATCCTGAACTTCAGGATGATGTTGTCGAAATCACTGTGTCCTTCGTCACAGAATTTGATCTCTGGGGAGACCATGTCTCTCGCATGCTTCAGAGCATAACATGCATCTGGTCTCAACTTATGACCGTTAGCTCTCAGATCCTCTAAAGCCTTCTTGATTTCCTCGTAGTACCGAAGGTTGTTCTGGATCATACTGACAACTTGAGAGTTGTACTGATGCCGCTCCAGGTCCTCGATCTTGGTGTTGGAGAATACTTCAACATCTACTACCCGACCTTCTGAGTAGAACACATCGTCGGTATCAGGGTTGACGTCCGTCATGTTTTCCGAATTGAAGTCATAGAGGAATGACTGGTAGTCAATTCTCCGACGGGCACATAGGACGTTGTTGGCAACCGGCTCACCTATCCCAGGGAACGACCTGTACTTAACGCTATCACCATATACGTTGACGAGAACGTCATTCGTATTAACCGTCACTTTGACCTCATGTACCATGGTACATGTGAGCTTAGCGGCGGCGCTTTCGCTGATGATGACTGCGTCTTCGTAGGTCTGACCTCTGAAGGCCAAGAATACTGCTTTCAAGTTGATCCCGTAGGCGAAGTTGTGATCGTCGTCATAGCTGTGTGATCTGAATAGGCGCTGACCTTCTTCTACGGAATCGCCTTCTCCCAAGCCAGCCAGTTCATCCACGATCGAGTATCCGAAGTTCTCTGCCGCTGGAGCACATGAACTTATTTCCACCACATCAACTTCAGCTGTCTTGTCATCAATCAGAACGTACGTCGTAGTGAACTGATTCTTCTTGATCTTGTGTCGTAAAGTCAAGTCAGTCCAAGCCGCTTTGAACGAGTGACTGTACATACCAATCTGTCGCTCAAACCCAGTAAACACCCTGGGAGTTTCCGGCGCGTTCAAGACTACAGCCTGACTAACGTGGCTGTTGAACATTTGAAGTCTGCTCAAGTCTGTGTGGGGGACCCACGGCGACAGGAGAGCTTCGGCCAGGAATCTATGTGATCCGTCAATCTTCTCCGGGTCAAACCCGACATAATGCTTCTTTGCAGTCATGGGCCCTCCTTTTGTATGGTCATTCTCCCGGGAGCGGATTATCCGCTCCCGAGATGTAATATGTGTCTTCGTCACTCTTCCTCAAAGAGGAACTCGATGATGGCTCCGGCAGCCTCCTTGAGTCCGTCCTTTCCCTTGTAATCAGACCAGTCAATATCGACTTCCTGGTCTTCACAGTACTCCTTGAGGCGCGTTCGCGTCATCTTCCTGATATCGTCAGGTTCGATGACGTATTCATCTTCAACCTGATCAATCTCACGAGCCTCAATGGCGCGGATGAATCCGTCCAAGATTTCTGCCACAGCAGCATCGAATGCATCGGAGAACTCTTGGTCATTGTCGTAGATTTCATGAAGGGTCTTCTTCTTGAAAGTCCCAGCATCTGGGTAAGCTTTCAGGAAGTATCCGTGTCCACTTCCCCCAATCCCGTTGTTGTTCTGTAGAATGAGGAAGTTGGTCAACAGATTGTCCACGCCGTGAAACTGGTCGAAGACCATCGTGATCGTAATGCCCGACGCGTTGTTACGCGACTTGCATATGATGCACTCTTGGAGAAATCCCTTGATACCGAATTCCTTGTCAGGCGTCAGCTTGGCTTTCTGCTCCAATCGGGGAGCATAGTCAGCATAGTAACAGACACGCCCACCACCGGGAAGAGTCTCTTCTTCTTTGAGATACTTCAACGGTCTGGAATCCGGGGCGTACTGGTTGGTATCAACCGACTTCTGGACATGATTGACCACGATCAATATGATATTGGCGCGGTACATTTTGTCCTTGGCCTGATCGACGACGGCATTGTTGGCCTTAGCCCGCGCCGTAGCAAACATACCGTGAGCAACCTTGACCATCTCGGACATCTCGCGGGGGAACATGGCCGCCCATGAGTCAACGATGATTACGGTTGGAGGCAACTCTGCTGCCGCATCCCTCATTTTCGTCTTGTTTGTTTTGGCTTCTAAGGAACCATCCTTGATGAAGGCCACTTGACATCCAGACGTCATCTTGATCCTGTAGATCTTGTCGATAAGCTCCGTCAGATCCTCGGAAGCGACGTCATCGTTGGTAAGTCTGATCTTCTTGTTCTTCAGATTCTCGAGGTAGTAGTCCAAATCATCGACAGTCACCTGGGCTAGTCGTTCGTGACTCGTACCACGCTCCGGATCATAGAACAGCATCAACCCTTCTTCTTCATCCTTCACGATGTTCCAACCGACCTGGATAGCGACTGTGGTTTTCCCTGAGCCTGACCATCCTGGAATAAGGAGGATCTTACCGCCGCAGACGCCGAGTTCAAGCTCACCAGTCTCGGCACTGACTTTTCCGTTCATGTAGTCGAGGTAATCAATACCAGTCCGGTAGAACTTGCGGTAGATTTCTCCGGCTAGTCCCTCTTTGTCAAACGTCTCAATCATTTCGTCAAGAAGACCCATTTTTCTCGTTCCTCTCTGCTTTCGTTTTTCACTTCATAAAATGAGAATATCTGTACCCAGAAACTGTTCTGTTTTCTCATCAACGATAGGGATGTCCATCCAAACGCCATCCGTAACATTACCGTCACAGTCCACGGTACTGCCGATACCCTGAAGTGTCAAGCTACGTTTAGCATAGTCCGAATAACACACTGTCTTCAAAACAAACCTTAAGGCTGGTCTTTTCTCGACCTTGTCACGTTCCGAGTCAGGCATCTGTACCTCCGTGGACCTAACATCCGATGAGTTGTTGTACTAAAAGGGAAAAGGGACGGGTTCCCGAGTGGGAACCCGCCTTTTGACCAGATCGTAATATATGTTTGCCTCAGGTAACGCGAGGTTCGTATCCGATGACACTAAAGGTCGGATGCATTTTGTGCTTCGAAGTGTCAGGGAAATTCCCGTCGATGCCGATCTCGATGAGTCCTGATCGGTACCAGGTCCCAAGAGTCTTGTACGCTCCAGATATCTGAACCAGAAGGGATAAGCTCTTGGAAAGATCCTTTGTAAAGATGTTTAAGACGCTCCCGGAAATCATTCTGGTCGCGACAATGCGTCTCTTTTCGAGATTTTTGTCGTTCGTAATCCCTCCGTCGTGAGTGGCAGCCCAGTTCTCTGCACCTTTGGTAAACTCTCTGAATCTATTCCGTCTGTGATCAATCGCATCCTGAATCAGTTTACCAGCCGTGATCTCGATATCGTTTTGCTCTTTGATGTTCATGGTTGATCTGAAGAAGGTGAGATTAACCTTCATCTCTTGTCTTGTACCGTAGACGTCGTTCATAAATTTCCGGGCAGCAAACTCAGACAGTCCTTCTGCTGTCAACTTCATACCCTTGATGCTATGCTCTGCTACTTTCATTGCACCTGCATCACTAGCAGCGAGCACACTGGACAGAATTTCTTGTGCGTATTCAATCAACTCGTCAGTTTCATCTTCCTGATTCTTGATCCACTCCCGAACTCGGTAATAGAACTCTCCACCCTTCAGAAAGTATGGACCCTTGATGATAATGGTCCACGCAGACAAGAGTTCCTTGATTCGCTGAGTCTTCTTAATCTCCTCCTGGAGTTTAACCTCAGCGTTTTCAGTATTCTTCTTGATCTGTTCCACCCTCTTTTCATGATTCAGATCAACCTTCTCCCTCACCTTTTCCATACTCTTTGGAACTGTATCACCGGTATTTTTCCCGAAAAGCTTTCCGATAATGCTCCAGAGCTTTTTGAAGAAGCTACTGATAGCTTTCCAGATGGCGGCGAGAATTCCCTTGACGAACGAAACGAAGCCCTCGTCCAGTAACTGGTCTACCACTCCAAGAGCAGAATCGTACGATGTAAAGACTTCCTCGAGAATCTCGTCAATATCCTCAGAGAATATGTCGAAATCATCAATCCCAGCTTCCTCACACATCCGTTCCAACGGCTCAAGAGCGGGTTTAATTCTGTCTTGGTAAAAAAGCATATCCAGTCTCCTATCCTGTTACTCTCTGTTTTTTACGTCTTTCGTCCCTGGCCTCTTGACTCCTCGCCGTATCAGCAGTGATAGGTAAAACAAGAGTCGAGCCAATCAGGTCAGTCCAGATCCCAGCCCCAAGGAGAATTGAGTTTACCGTATTGAGGGTAACCTTATCCCTTGAAGTACTCTTGAGATCTTTGTCAGATACAAACCCTTGAAGGTTGATCTGCTCGTACATCTGCCCCTTCTTCCGCATATCATCGGAACGAGGACCCATCATCTCAGCTAGAGCATCTTCAGCCCCCATGGTCTGAAGGGCGTAGTTGTCCATATCAGTAAGCCTAGCAGCTTTCGCTGACCCAGTCACCTGACCAGTCTTTTGGTTCCGTTCTCGGATACCATGAGACAGATTTGTCTTCTTGGATACGATCTGCTGATGGCGTTTGATGTTGAGGTAACCGACCGGAACGGGCTCAGAACTCTGTACCCCATTTAGGTGCCTGAACGTCACTGTCTCTTTCAGAGGGATCTTAAGGTACTTAGCCGCCTTCTCGATCTCTTCCAGAGAGGGTTCACTATCGTAGGGCATGCATTCCAAAAAGAAGTTCTCGTCTTTGTCTGCAAGAAAAGACTTCACCCACTTCTCGAACTGGGCATCTGACATTGATTTAAAGAAGGCCTGGTAACGCTCTGCGTTACGCCCAGTCTTATCCAGTATCCTGAAAGTTTCTAGGACGGATGTCTCTATCTTCTTTCGTTTGGCCTTCGTCGTTGCCATGATGTCAGACTCCGTTCTTCAGAGCTTTGTCAGCCCACTTCCTGCCCTTAGGAGTGAGATCGTCAGAAGAAAGTGAAATATCTTCTCCACCTGTACCAGCTTCTGCAGCTTCTTTGAGAAGCTTCAACATTTCTTCTCCACTCTCACCGAGAAAGCCTCTCTTGTCCATAGCTTCGACTGACTTGTACCAACGATTCAGAACTTCCTTGGGTTCCTCACGCTTGTCTTCATCAGAATCTACGGTATGCCACTTGATCTTGTCGTAGACCTTCTCCTGGAGGACGGACGGAGTCCCATCAAACAACTCTCCGAGATAGTCTGAAGTACTCTCGTCGACAGGAGCAGTGGTGATTTCTGCTCCAGCGGCAGCACCAACGAGTCTGATACTCGTATTGTCTTCAGCAACCGGAGGAATGGCCTGTGCATATTCTGGAGCGAGCAAGAAAGTATCGTCCCTGAGGTACGCTGTGACCTTCTGTTCGTTGGACATCTCCAGATCGTACACGACGACCCAGACATCAGGCTCGGTCCATACCTTAACCAGTGATGTGGCTTGAGCATGCGTCACACGGAACCTTAGGGCTGCGAAGATCGGTTCGAAACAGCAGTGTGCCCAACCAGGTCTCTGATTCGTACGCATGGAATTGATGGCAGCCTGACAGTTCTTCTCGATTTCCATTCTGGACGAATAGTCCGTGGCGGAAATACTGATGAAGTTCTCAATGCTAGCCACATCAGCGAACCCTACAAGCTTGTCCTGGAACAGATTCCACGGGACATTCTGAGGGTTTTGATTCATGCCGCTAACTCCAGGACCAGTGTTCTGTCCTATGACCCAACTCCGGAGTTTGGTCTGATAGATCGTGACCTCCTCCTGGTTCTGGATGTAGCCCTGAGTGAAGTCCTTACCGAAGGTGGCCCATAGGTCCTGTCCTTCGACGGGAACCGTCCCGATACCGAGGCCATACAGACCACGGGCTCGCATAACAACCCTGTCTATTGCTGCTTCAACAACTGGCATGATAATGCCTCCTTGTCTGTTTCTTGTACGTAAGTCTCGTAAAAATCATAATCGTTCCTTCGTCTATCCGTCCACACTGACGGAAATCAGATAAACCCCTTTAGAATTCAATGTCTTTCTTAGGATTCTTCACTTTCCCATCTTTGACATGAACAACGATCCCGTGTTCGAGAAACTCAGGATGATCGCTAGTGAAGAAAACTTCAGCTCCACTCTTCCCGTATGAAAGAACCCCTTGAAGACGGAAGAAAGAGATGATCTCCTCTACTGAGAAAGCTTGGTTGTATTCTCCATTGTAGAGTTCGTTGATTCTCTTAGCAGCCACCAACAAAATCTGTTTGGCATTCACTAACGCCAGACCAGCTTGCTTGGTTGCTTCGTCTATGTCTTCAGCTACAGTGATCGAAATCTTCTGGTCTGACTCTACTGAGCGGCTTTCGTAAAAGAGCATATCGCGATCTTCCTATCAGTTTTATTGAATGTCGTCCGTCATATGAGATCCACCTCAACAGGAACTTTAGAGCAACCTAGTCTTTTCAGTCGTATCTTCTGAACCAGATGCGACAAACCTATCCCAGAGGCTCTTCGCCTTCTCATAGTCACTCTTCGCTCTAGCTTTCCCGATCACGTTCCTATCGTAAAACAGCATCTGTCTTCCTCTCTACCGGTTTTGTTGGATGTGAGTCACGACGTACATGAAGAGCCCCTTCCGGAAGCTCGTCTTAGTCGCTGCCCTCTGAGTCCGGTTGTAGTCGTCCGAGTAGTCCTCTAGAATCTCACCGAGCAACTTCTTCAGCGCTACCACATTGGGTTCGCTGGTATGGCTCTTGGCATACGTCTGGAGAGAGACCAAGTTGAACTTGGCGGAGTTGATATTCTCCGCTGGTTGACGTTGGTCCACGAGAAAGATCGTCAGAATAAGCCGGATCAGTTCTCTGAGCCGATCCTCTTCGTCTCTGAAAAAGCTCTCGATCGCTCCATGTAGAGCAGCCTGTGAGATTCGATTCGACGCTGCAACCACTCGAGCTACCCTTTGAGAGGGCTTTCCGGTCTTAGCAGCGAGGTAGGCGTTATCAGTCGCTCTGGTAATAACAAAGCTGACATTCGTGACGTCTAGGATTTGTCCTTCCTCTTCTCCTGTTTCGCGCTCGAGGTTGAGGTAATTACCATCTTCTCGATTTTCGAAGAACTTGTTAGCGATCTTCCTGACCAACTGGCTGATCCTGGTGTACATGTTCGTAACGTATGCGAACACGTCCTTGTCCAAACCACTGGTAAGGAGTCTACGGTACGTCTTGTCACTTTGTTCAGCTGTGGCCTCTAGCGTGGCGAACACTGTCCCCTTCTGCTTGAAGAGGAACTTGTTCGAGAGATTATTCATGGTGTAACGCATGATGTTCTCGAACGCTGGGCCGGAGTTGTACTTGAAGTGTGTACGTTGACGTTTCCCATAGATGATTGAAGCGAACAGCATTAGGACCTGTTCCTTCTCACGCTGTTTTCTGGTCTTCTCAAAGTAGCTCAGAAGTACAACCATCAGGATGTAGATTGGTCTATTACGATTATACCACGACTTGTCGTTGAGTTGAGTGGCTTCAATAGCAGCCGCCACTTCGTCGTCAGTAACGCCACAGATCTCAAAAAGCTCTTCTTCTTCCTTGCGTCCAAACCTGATTCGGAGTCCTGGATGACTGGCGAAAAGGGCTTCAGAGTTAACGTCGAAGAACTTCCTGATGAACGACGAGAGCTTCTGCTTGTTCAGCATCATGGCCGCCGCTACTTTGCTGTAGAGCCTATCGCGGATTATTGTGGTGTCTCTCTTCGCCATTTCCGGTTCCTTACCCACGGTTTTGGTTTAGTCGTCACAATAGAATGTTTTCTATGCTCCAGGCCTCAGACCCGGGAGACGGGAAAAAAGAGCTTAGTTGCCCCGCCAGGCCCCGAAGGACCCGGCGGGGATCATGCATGGGTGTAGCCCATAGGACTAGAAGGACTCATCGTCTTCCAGCAGGGGAACGGGATCGTCTACCCCGACCGGTGAGACTTCCATCTCATTTACGGTGATCCTGAAATCTTGCTCTGCAAACAGAGCCAACATTTCTTCATCAACTTGGGACAGAACGCCGCCTGGATCAAACTCGGTGGACTCCTCGTTGAGTCCGAGTCTGTCTCGTACATCCATGACATCATTAGCCGGAATGCACGCGTCGTTACCGTTAACGTCCATGACGATGATCTCATTGCTCTGAGAAATCCCGTCGAAATGGGTTTCCCGGCAGACTCGAATCCTGAGCTCGATCAGATCCTCGAAATCAAGGTCCTCGTCAAACTCGCGGATCTTGCCCGCTACACTCTCTTTGGTGATCATGCGTTCACCTCCTTTCGGGGTGTTAATATGTGTTCACGACAATTACCGTTGTCAACCCAGCTCTTCGCTGTAGGATTTTAGTAGACTTGTGACAGGCCTGGAAGGCCTGATATTCCTACCGAAGACAACGTCGCACAGATTGGACTCGTATCCGACAGCATTCTGCTCGATGTACTCAAACCCCATCCTCTCCACTCTCTTACCAAAAGCAGATGAATGACGGTTGGTATTGGCGGCAATCTTCCTGATGGAGTTTTTCCTAGCCCAGTCAGCCAAGTGCTCAATCATCAGTTTGAGAGCCTCCATCCCGGCGCGGCCAGGACACATTACCACATCGTCGAGGTACAATACAAGCTCGTACTCTTCGTCGATACCTTTCTCAGAGTCGTACGCTCTCCATAGGTCTTTCGCATTTTGGCCCTTAATCTCATGGCCGTGACCGAAGTCGTTCTTCGGGAACCACAGGTATCTGGTTGTCATGTATCCGAAGATGTGAGTATCAGACTCCAATACATAACATGGAGACCTGTCGACGTCTACGTCTTTCAGGAAGTCCGGATCTGGAGATGAGTAAACACGTTTCTCTAGATAAGCTACCCTGTGGTGATCTCCCTTATTCATCTGCTTTACCCAAGCCTTTGTGCTTGGATTTCGTTCACAGATGGTATAAAGACTCTTAGAGTCGTCGTAAGACCCGTAGTTAACGAAGTTTTTCTCATAACCTATCAAGTGGTACGGCTTCTTTTTCGACGTGTCAGTAATCCCTTCAGGGAACTCGATGTCGTTTCGAATAGTACCACAGTAGACTCGAGAGTAAGGAAGCTTCGCTAAGCGGTCAAAGATCTGATGAGAGTGTTTCAACTTCACCATTCCAGCCGCCTCAACGTTGTCTAGGATCAGAGACTTAGTCACTCCTTCTCCGGGAATGATCTCTACGATCTCCCATGAGAAAGCAAACCACCGAAACGGGATATGTCCATGGATTACACCAGCCAGGGGAGATTGCATTGCCGCCGTTACCAATGGACCAGCAAGACCCCCCTTCTGGAAGCAACAGTGAGTTTCTGACCCGATCGTTGCGATGATAGCTGCATCCTTGGAAAACTCCATAAGTCTGTCGCTCTTGATCAGCTTAGCGTATGTGAACGCTGGACGGACCTTGGATGTAGTAATCCCGACTCGAGAGGCTCCTATGACTCTGATGTGTCTGTCCATCTCCCGGAAATTAGATGCACCTCTCACCTTCTTGTAATTGAGGTACGGCCAAATCCTGAGAAAGTTCTCCTGATTGTACTTCAGAATTCTGTTCAGAAATGACACCACTTCATTAGCATCATCATCGTAATGCATGCGCGGCATTGACGATACGAAGTCATGGAAGCTGTGACCGCGAGAAGCCACCATCCTAATGATCTTCATGAAGCTGTCAAACTTCACAAGTCTCAGTAGGCCGTACAGACGGTCGTTTTGGAAGTACAATTCTTGAGCTGTCGCTGCATCTAATCCAAGGAAAAGAGTGAAGAGCTTGATTGACTTCTTCCGATCAGAACCGACAATAGCTTCTACTGCGTCCATTGCTTTAATAGCAGCACTGCATGCCATACGAGCGTCGATAGGATACCGACGCCTGTACAGTTCGAGGCCAAATTCCCTTTGGTCGTTTGACAGTTCAGCCAACTGTTTCGACCGGGTTCGTATACGGTTGACGTATTTCACTTGGCTAATAACTCCTCTATCTTTCTCCTGTCGTTGACGTGGGTCCCGGAAGGTCCCACTAGACAAGCGATAACCGGAGCCCCGTCTCCTTCGACAGGCCCCTCAGTGATTACGATTAGTTGGCCTCCAGATGGAAACTGGATCAAGGTCATTCCTATCACCGATTTCTCAGCCTCCGGCCACGATTCAATCACACATGCCTGAAGCTTCGGGGCGAGGTCTACAAAGCCCATCGTATAGGACTCTGAATAGACCATCGCCCTATTGATCTCAAGCGACGGAATCAACTTGTACGCTATTCTGCGTACTTTCTCTACGAGGTCCATCGGCGGCATTGTTGTCTCCTTCCAGGTATTTCTTGGGCAGCAACTTCCCGGACTTAAGACAGTCCCAGTAGCGCCGCATGAGTCTGTCGATCTTCTCACTCTCGTCGACCATCGAGGCCCACGAGATATGACCTTTTAGGACGTGCTTCGGTACCGGCTTCCCGGATCTACCGCGAGAATGGTTCCTCTTCGACTTCGGATACGTTACGGGCTTTCCATGAGCAAAGTGTTCCAGCCAGGTTTTGAGTAACCTGTATGTCCTTCGAGTCACGGTCATTTGGTCCAGATGGTTGATCCGAACTCCACACGTAAGCCTTCCGTTGTTACGACAAAGCCTCGTCTTCTCCGGCTTGAGTCTGAATGGCATCCCCATATCTTCGAACACCCAGTCGGCGGTCGCAGCTATGGATCGCATATCCTTTGGTTTCAATTCGAAGTTGGCCGATACAGTTATGTCATCGGCGTAGACTGAGATAGCTATCGAGTGTGCTACCTCATTTCCACCTTCTTCGACAATCGTCTCATACCGCTTCCGAAGGATATTCTCCATATAACGGATACATGGAGCTAGAATGGCGTTGGACAATGCACCAGACACCGGAGAGCCCTGATAGAGACCACCAGTTGTCGAGTTGATGACCATCGGCTTCAAGACCCTGATCTCTTTGGAAGACATGAAACTGTTCCCGCCAGATGGTGTAGCGAACGCTAGATAACGTTTGACATGTGACCAATCACAGTTGTCAAAGAAGCCACGGATGTCCATCTTGACCATCCACTTGTTCATGACATGAGGTTTGGCATTGTCGACGACACTGTTACCTTTAGCGTACGCATACTGAGGGGACTTCCTGGCCCTCTGTTGAGGGTGGTAGGCCTTCGAAAGCGGGAGGTTCATGTGCCTCAAGGCTTCTTTGACATCCGGCTCTGGAGCCCAGATATCCCTGACCTTACTTTCACCGCGCTTGCGGAAGTGTTTGTACATCTGATCGTTGGAGCGAGCATACCGCATTCCTACCAACATACAGTGGATGAATGCAGGCATGTGCAAATCTTTGAGAGATTTCAGGATAAACCCTCTCTCCAACTCGTCGACGGGACGGTAACAACTGATGCGAATCAGATTACTGAAGCCCATCTTTCCGGTAAACAACTCGTCTATCAGAGATCGAGCGTCTTCTGCTATCGGATGGATTCTTGGAACAGCGTTGTGACCAGTCTGGACTTTAGGGAATCTCCCCGGCTCTGAAAAGTGAGTCTTGTTAATGGAGCAGTACTGACTGACAGTACTACCAATGACGACAATGAGACCGTCTCTCTCGACAAACATGGGTCTGCCAAGGACTCCCTGTCGTATTGTCGGATACACTGACATGAGAAAGTCACCGACATCTTGATGGATAAACGGTTCCAGGTCCCACTCATCGAAGTAGAACACTTCCGGCGGAATCAATTTGTCACCAACCATGTTGGATGACGTGATTTCTCGAAGGAGTTCAGTATCGTTCAACAGAGTGCTGTCAATGACGCTTTGAATTCCATCGGTGCCGGGAAAGAGGTCGTTTTGCGCAAACGGCCTGACATGCCCGACTTTCGTTATGATCGTTTCGTTATTGAAGTATAGTACTTTCATCTTTTATCTCCTGGTTCAGGGCGAGTCGCCCAAATTGATACGTTTTTGTCTTCCTTACTAATGACTGGGGGAGACTTCCTGGATCGGCCTTTGGAGTTTCAAAACCCGAGGCGGATCCAGGAAGTTACCGGAGCATTCTAGGCTGTCCTGTGTTCTGTCCCGCGAATCACGGGTTCGTACTAAGGAATGTATGTCCTCTCACTAGAGAAACGATGAGATCTTAGGTTCCTTATTTCAATCTTTAAAGATGTGATAATGAACTTAAGACATCGAACGAAGATGAGGACTCTAAATAGTCCTCTCCCGCGAGACGCGGGATCACTCTGAGAGGGAAAGACCAGGTCAGGACCCCGTACTAATCATATTGCATTCATCGAGTGAATCCTGACCTTGATTTCAAGATTCAAGAATTCTCTCGAGGTATTCAAGACGTTCCGGTGAAGCGGCGACGGGACTGGTGCAGACTCCGAGGATTCGTCTTGCGACTTTGGAGCACGCGAGCTCTCGTGGTCTAGTCCAGTGAGGAGAAGCTGCCGACGGATCTGGGTTGTCTTGACTCGGGAAGCCCGAGTCTAACGCTACAGGGTTATCCCAACCTGGTCTAAACCATAATGCCTTCAGGGTCCATCCCCGTTGGGCCAACTTCATGGCATGCATCATCCTTCCTCTGTCCGAGTTGAACAAGAGGTCAGACCTATGATGAAGAGGAGGCATTCTCGCCACCTTGTTCTGGATCTCGTCTCTGAGATGATTTAAGGAGTTGAAGAGCTTTTTATCATAGTGAAAAGCCCCCTTGTGAACGTACAATCTCTCATGAGCGAATGTACTGGCGAAGATAAGGTCTTCAGCAACTAGACCTTCATGAATCTTGATTTCCATGAGATGTACGGTCTTATTTCCTATGAAGTCGTACTTAGCTTCGAAGGTCTCTCCATGAAGTTTCGCATCTCTAACGTTGCTACATGTGATACCGAGCTTATCCCAGTTGCGATTGATGCCGTCTCCGTGAATCTTCAGAATGTCCATCTCGGACAGCCCCTCTATCTCCCCGAAGTTCCTCATCAACAAGTGTCTAGCGAAGCTGCCAAATACGAAGATACTTTCATCTTCATCCATCATTCCCATCAGGTTCATGTTACTCGGGCTTAGTCCGAAGAACGCAACCTTCTGTATGTCAGTCGGGTGTATCGGTACCCTCATAAACGATTCTCCTTTGAAAATTAGTTCCGCATAAAAGGCCTGAAGTAGTAGGGGGCCAGGCAGCCACGGTCTTGGGGCTGCCGGGCCCTCATCTGCAAAGGCATGATCACGCGCGCTTCCTCGCGCGCTAAACCCGGGAGACCCGGGACTTTGGCTGCGGAGAACTATATTCTCTATTTCTTCAAATTCCTCGTTGCTCTTTCGTTTCTCTTTCTTCTACAGCTGTCACAAAGGGCTTGTTCCTCACAACACAAAGCCTCGTGTCTGCTATGATATACAGTACACGCACAGTCAGGACATGTTCCCCTCTGTGCACCAGAAAACGGTTTCGTTGTTCCCATTACTTCTCCTTGTTTACATTTACACTCACACCGAAAGCCATTCTCTCCGGGCAGTGGGACAAATCCCACATGAGGGATTTGCGTAGCCCGGAGAAAGGCGATGGTTCTGCGCTCTCTTTGGAGCGCAACCCAGGAGTCCTGGGATCGCGTCTGTGAGTTAATATGAGTGAGAAAGCCACACCATGTAACGTCGTTTTGGGAGGGACTGTTTTCACAACTTGTAGTGAAAATTGATCCCCCCAAAACTAGACGGGCATTTACCCTATGAAAGAGCAGACCCAAGAGACCTGGGAGCACTTTGCTGTGACCGTGAAAAACGTTCCAGTACAAACACGAACCCTGAATACAGCTTTCTCGCTGCCGCGCTCGGAGGGCACGAGAAAGCGGACATGCGCGGGGAAGTCATTCGGACTTACCACTACCGTTACCCAGGAGACCTGGGTCAGTAACTACTGGAATTCTCAGTATCTAATGTTGAATGTACTTCCGTCGTTGGAACATAAAAGACTGTAAAGTCTGTGTATTTACGACGGAATGTGCAGTCGGCAAGCTATCTTACTGACTTTCGGACCCGGGAAACCCGGGTGGTGGCTACTGAGTTGGTATAGCGCACCGTCGGGTACTGTCTAGCGCTGGGGCCGCGGGAAAGTGTGTCTTACACATCTGACCCGCGGCTGGGCGAGAGGCAGTGTTAAAGCACTCCTCCTTGAGAGCACTGACCCGGGAGACCCGGGAGTTGACTACGCTAACGTATCAAACGTACTTAGCGCTGAACAGCTCGACATTCTTCCGATCGAAGATGATTGTGTCGAGATCTTGAACAGCTGCACCGATGACATTGGCTTTCTCTTTGTCCTGAATCATGTTCCGAATGCGAATCATAGCCTGCTTCTGAACCCAGAGCATCATGTCAACCTGCCGACCGGCTTTCTTGACGGTGTTCCTGTAGACCTCAGTCCGGAACGTATTCAGGCTTTTCTTGGCCGACCTCGGAGTCATCCCAATGAAAGCCCTGACAAGTACGGACTCGATGTACTGAGGCTGTCCATCCTCAGAGTTGCGGAGTAACGGCCCGTTGAATTCTTCCCAGAACGAGATCCTCTCGGAGATGTCAATGTAGTTTTTCTCCGTGATCTCATAGAAGCCGCACGTCAGACCCATCATGAACATGACTTGCGCTTGTGCCGTCATACTTCCGTCCTCGGTGTAACAGAGCTTATCGGGAACCTCCCCCTGAAACTCTTTCCGAAACATGGCTGGATCTATTCCGAAGAACGGGATTCCAACCTTCTTTGCTGTGGATTTTTCTTCGCTCATCCTGACTCCTTTTCTTGTTTCACTCTGATCTTTTCTAGCTTCTCGCCGAACAGATCTGTTCCTGAGAGCGTCTTTCCGGCGATCCAATACTGGCCCTCCAGACATGCACGACCTACGAGAAAATTCACATTCAGGCCTTTCCCTGCCATCATTCGACTCAAGTGAGGTATGTAGGTAGGTTTGTGCCTGAAATTGTTGGTGAGCATGTCTTCTCTGATGGTGAGCGTATGTGCGGGCAACTCACCTTCTAGATAGAACCTAGCGAGGGATAGATACCAACTGGGATCCTTGTCTGGGTCGAACACGATAGCAACCCGCTTCTGGACTCCGTAACCGAGATCGTGTAATGCCGTTCTGGCATCTGTCTGACACGAGTCTACGCTGAAACACCATTGGTGTACCAGCTCTCTCGGATACCTCACTGCCTCCCGGTACTCTCGAGTAATGACTGTAGTCAGAAATCCCAGATCGAACAGTACATCCAGGATACTTACGAATACCTGTCCGTTCTTGTTCGGTTCATACAACGGATCTCCGCCACCAGAAAGCGTAACTCGGTATCCGTCGAACTCTTTAAGAAACGATGTCATTTCTCCTGGAGTAGGAATAGATAAGCTACGACCCATTGCATGCGTGCGCCAGCCGCAATAGTCACAAGCGAATCTACATCCATGTTTACCTTCCTCGTAGTTGAGCAGTATGCTCCTATTAGCGTTTCTACTCGTTCTTCCTTTCTTCAGAGATTGGATATGTCTCTTTACAGTTCTGGTAGAACCGATCCTTTCGAGAGATTCTGCATCTCTCGTCATCCATTGAATTGTCTTTTCCAACATGTTCACCTCCGATCGTACAATAAACACTCTACGATGTGGGCCGCCTAAGATCAAGCAATCTGAGATAAGGCTGCCCCGACAGTATATGATGGTTAGTCACCTTCCATATACTTCTTTCCTGGGAGACCCAGGACTTTAGCTACGATCGTCTAATATGAGAATGAACTCCTACCTGAGCGGTTGTATCGGCAAAGCCGATGATCAGAGTTGAAGTGCTTTAGCCACAGCTCTGATCTATTCCTCAACCGCTGTTAGACTCTTTCATAAGAGCACACCAGTGAGACACTGGATTACACTAGGAGTTTATAGACCTCACTTCGAACGTACCATCCAGCAGGCGTCGTCATTCACGGCTTTAGTCTGAAAGGACGACACCAGCAGTAGGTCGTAATTTCTACGTTCCACTGATTAACCCACGAAACGTGGGTCTATTCTGAGATCTTGATTGATGTTCCCGCATCGCGGAGATCATAGTTGGGGCCTGCTCATTTCGAAGTAGATGACTACGTAGAAATCAGCAGGCTTACATGCGATCTTTTTGGAGTTGAATGCTCTTTAACCCAGGAATCCCGGGTCTTGGTTGCGGGAAAAATGAACGAGAAAAGTAACCCCGAACCCCAAAATGGGGTCCGGAATAACCATGTGATAACCAGAACTAGGTGAGACTTCGGATCCGGCCTTACGAGGTCGGATAGCCGGTTCCGGGAAGCTGTGAGTCCTGCAGGGAACCTGCAGGCGGTCCAGAGACCTTGGAGAGGCCTGGCCCTTCTAGGGCCGCCTCGGAGAGGTCGGAGGGCGCAGCTAAACGGATCAAACCGGCAACCGATGACGGTTCAAAGAGTCTGGCGGCGGAGTGCCAGGCGGGTGAAGCCCGCCGGGCGGCGCAGTGCCAGACGCTCTGAGACCTTTACAACCTGAGAAACTCAGACCCGATGGCTTCGGGGTATCTTGAAAAAGCCTACCGTCGAGAGTTCTCCCGAGGGCGGGCTTCATTCACTGTCAATGCACGACCGTCCATGGACGTACCGTTCAGAGCTTCAATAGCTCCTCGGGCTTCGTTGTCGCTGCCCATCTCTACGAAGCCGAAGCCTCGTGACCGATCAGTATCCCGATCGATAATCACCTTGGCGCTTTGGACACGTCCGTGCTCTTCGAACAGGTTCTTCAGGTCTTCGTCAGTCGTAGACCATGGCAAATTTCCAACATACACATTCATCTCTGATTTTTCCTCTTTCTGTTTTCGATTCTCGATCCCACACTTTTCTTTTCTCGGAGATCCGAGGTAAAGCTACCTGTGAATGGTTGCGAACCCCGGGTCTCCGTTGAAAAGGACTTCAGTCCCTCTCATACGGAAGACCCGCGAAACACGGGCTACGACTAGGACCGGCCTATGGTGACTCTGTCAGGTGTGGGCCGTCAAGCGTCCCACTTATCATCCCTGTGGCCAAGGGCACCTTTGGAGTCACACTCATGCCACTAGAATCAGTAGTAGTAGCCGTAGTCTTCGCCGTACTCGTGTACCGGGTGGACAGCGATATGAACGACAACCTTGCCGTCCACGATATCAGAAGGCTGGATGCCCCGGACTATCGCACTCCAGGCGACATCAACTTCTTTAGGGATACCTCCTTCGATCTTGGAATCCGGAATCCCGGATTTTCCGCCGTCCAATATATCGTTGATCCACTCCAACGAGGGAATCTTGAAACGGAGCGCATCCTTGATAAGGACCGGACGGAATGAAGGAACCAGCGATTCACTGCCTGACGGTTCAGTGTCCATCCATTCTTCGTCATCAGGATCCTCAAAGATATCCTCTTCTACAAGAGAACTCTCTGGGATTTCGACCCGGAACACCTGAAAGTCGCCAGATACAGCCGGAGGTGCATTTCCATCTTCATCGTTCAGAGGAAGTTCGGACGGTACTTCACCTCTGACAACTGGGACTATTCCGTCTCCCACTTCAGGATCAGGGGGCTCGTGGGGCGTTCTGGAATCCCTGATGATATCTGCCAACGACCCATCATTGATGATCACGAATCCATCTTTCTCAAGGACGGCCTGGACTTCTTCCTGAATCTCCGCCATGAACGTCATGGCTTGAGGTCCTTGGCTCCACATGAGATCTCCAGTGACTCCTTCGAGAACAGTCACCCGTTCGAAGTCCCTGCGGATCGTGCTTGGTGTGGGGTTGTGATTCGTATCACCTTTATACTTCTCTTCAAACGGTTCGGAGATACCGACGTAATTGCACATCTGGATGACGTCAGGATCGTCCTTCTGAAAGACGACCTCGACCTTGAAGACTCTCACACCATCCCGATTGATCATGGTCTGAACTTTCCCGTCCGTTCTGACCTTCGCCAGGAACTTGTACGGAAGGATATTGAGCAAGCTCCACATCGGGTCATAGGTTCCATGAGACATGCTGTCTGCGCACGCATTTTGCGCCACCACAAAGGAGGCCATCCATGTGTCATCGTGCAGGAAATGGTTTCCCATCGGATGGAGATGTTTGTCGTCGCTGAACTCTTTGAGAATCAGATCATTACAGAACTGACATCTCGCGTTCATGAGGTTGGTCCCAGGGATCTTGGGGCCTGGAGGAAGTCTGAGAGTCTCTTTCAGGCTTCGATCGATGGGGATAACCCCACTTATGACTTCAATCTGCATCTTCTTCTTCCTTCTTTTCTTCCTTCTCGCTGCGGATCTGTTTCAAAATAGAATCCGCGTTTTCTGCGATTAGGTCATTTACGGTTGTCTCAAGCCTATCATCGGCATGAATGAAATGCTCCGAGCTTGAGAGTCTCTTCCCAATCTCAATGCACTCTTTCTCGGTCGGATCAGGCTCAACGTTGCCGAAGAGCTGGTCCATGATGTCGGAGGGAGACTTACTGACCGAGATGAAATCGGAATTGAACTTCCGACTGTAGAGAGCCTCTTCAATCCGTTGCTTGATAACTGAGACCAGCCCGGATGATAGCTCACGAGGATCAGTAATCTTCTTTCCAAGTGTCGTCTCATCAAAGTCACTCACGTCACCGACGAACTGATTGAATCCCTGGATTGAACTAGGATTGAACGACATAGCAAAGGCTTGTTCTTCGATGAACACTATGAAGCGATCGAAGGTCCCAGGCCCTGCGTCGTACACCTTGCAGTATTTGAACAGTTTGATGACAGTGTGAGTCTCGTCCATCCTGTAGGCCAGATTTGAGAACGCTTCTGTATCAAGCTCTGGCATAAGCCGGTTGATCGTCTCGAGGGCATTTGAACTCTCAGCCTTGGATCTGGCTTCTTTGTCTCCAAGGACGATAGAGTACTTGTGTCCATTAGCTTCGACATGGAACATACCACCTTTATCTGTGGCATTGAGACCTAGACCTTCGATTTGGTCCAGAAAGTTCCTGATCGTTTCGTCGTCAGTTGATATTCTGACGAAGATCTCCAGCTCCAGGTCCTGTCCAACCTCCAGAATGTGGTAGGCCCTCCTTCCACACAGTTTCACAACGATATCGACGATCAACGAGATCTTGTATATGGCCTCTCTCGTCAACTGAATCCTTCCTTCCACTTGGAAGTTCGGGACTTTTCTATTCTTTTCTTTGGGCTTTTTCGGCTTCTTGGTCTCAGGTATGTCACGCTCTCCTTGTTAGACGTTACTTTGATAAGCAATCACCTAATATATGTCGTTATCAGAAGTTATCGTTGCTTACGCAAAGGACATCTTCATCCGTTTGACAACTTCCAGAGGCTTACTGATCAGGCATGTGAAGCTTCCACTCTGGTAGAAGTATACCTTCTTTCCGTCTGAATTCCAAGTACCGTCATCATTGAGTCTCTGAGCTTCAATCCTCCAACCATCTGGATAGATGTCATGGGGACCATGGCCTTGACCACCGCCTTCCATTGCTGCCCCGACTACCACAAACTGACCTTCTTTCAGTTCAGTAGTTTCTCCAAATGATGGCTCCCTGTCAGATAAGCTCCAGACGTTGTTTCCTTCCTTTTCCTTGAATAGCCCTTTAGCAACGAAAACGTCGCCAATTCGAAGTAGAGATTTTTTCATAGATATGACTCTCTTACGGTTAGCTGATGCTGATAATGTCCGGTTTTGTTGCTCTGACAAAGATCACTTTGCTGACGAGGATCTCAGGGTTCTCATCATCTTCGAGGATCTCACTCAAACCCCGTTCTTCAATGAAGGCTTCCTTGAAGAGATCGATAGCGTGATCATTGTCTCTGGAAGCGAAAACTTTGAAAGTCTAAAGGTCGTCGCACGCAATCTTACCTACTACGACTCTCCAACCGAATTTCCTCGGTCCCTTGGAGTCCATAACGTGTGTCAGGGTATAGCAGTTACGCCATGCCCCTCCGCAATTCATACAGCCTACGTTTTGAGTAGCTGTCCCAGAGTCAATTTCGACATCATCACCCTCAACATTGATTCCACTGTCGTCACAGAACAGACAAGAGGTACCACCGTTTTCCAAGTATTGAAGCTGGCGTTCTTCAGTAGCTTCACTATCCTTGGAAAGAGGAAGACCTTCGACAAGTCCCATGGATTTTAGAAATTCGAACTGAGATTCCAATCCCTCGTTGTTGATGTCAGTAGCTTCCCTGCCTTTGACATCATGGACAAGAGCGTCAATCTCATCCACTGACATGTTCAGGAATGCATCTTTCGTATAGGTTGGCATGGTCTTTCTTTAGTCCTTTTTGGATAATTTCCGGCGCCACTTCATGATGAGCTCCAAGGCAACTTCCTTGCTAACCATGAAAGCTACTGTCTTTCTTCCGTCTTCCTGCATCTTCAGTTTCAGCTGTTCTTTCATCTTCCTTCTTTCTCGATCCTAGTTAAAGGATCGTTACTTCGGATTCACTACATCAGTGTGCATCCGATGAATCTCTTCAGGTTTCACTCCGAGCGCATGTGCGTCCATCGCGATCTCTTTATTTCGAAGAGAATAGAATGCAGCATCCGTTCCGGGATGAGAGACCTTCTTGGTCTTATCGTGCCTTCCGTCGTACAGCTTCGACCCTCCTTCCAAAAGGAGTTTTACCGCCCGATTCGCTGACTTACAAGCATTCTCTCGTTTTTTACACTCCTCCTCTCTAAGCCCAGCCGAACATAGCTCGTCGGCTTCTCTGTTTTGTTCAGCTGCCTCTGCCAGAAGATCCAAGGCTTTAACAGAATGAGTGATAAGCTCCATATGTCTGACACGGGTAATCTCTTTCTCGATGGTGAACCTGAAGGATCCTGTCTGATGGAACTTGAAAGACTTCCCGCTCATATTCGGCAGTCCGTCCTTCCTGATACGTCTGGCTATGACCTCAGAAGCTCCAGGCCAGTGATCACCGTAAGAATCATTCTCCGATGGCAACTTCTTTGTGTCGATAACGATGAGGAGAGTTTCTTCCTCGATCAAGACGCCTTCAACAGACTCTCTGGTTTCTCCGAGGTACTTTCCATCATTGGAATTGTCCACGAATAGACCTTTGGCGTCAAAGACGTCACCTGTGATTAGTAGCTTCTTCAGTGCCATCTTCTTTCTCCTTCTTCGTTCTGTCTAAGAAAACTTTTTGCACCTTGAGTGATTCATCAAATATGCTTCCCGTTGTTGCTGCAACAAAAACCACTCTTCCGTCCGTGTCAAAACGTTCATATACACACTTTGCGTTCCGAAAATCCCAGAACAAGCTGAAGAAACAGTGTAAATTACAGACAGCGACAGCTCGGGAAGCCTTCCAGTCTATCTTTTGTAGTGTCATAGCTTCGCCCAGAATTGACCAATGACTCTTCTACCACCTTCATCAGAGCTTCTCTTGTTGTCGCTCATGATTCTTATCCCTGAGACCCCGATTGGACCTTTGAGAAGTACCATTACTATTGCTCTCTGACATTCACCCGGAAGGATGATCCTTCCAGCTTCCTCGAATGAAATAACCTCGAGTTCTTTGTCAGTCCTCGGACTCTCAATCGAAGTGATCCCAGGCCAAACCTTTCTTAGTTCGGCAAAGATCTGCCCTCTCATACACCTTCCAGTGTCAGGAGAGATGAAAACGTGAACTCTCATGATCTGTCTCCCACCATTAGGGTCCCCGATCCCCCATATAGGGACCGGGGTTACCCCGTATAAACCTCCTTTTTAGGGAGTATTGTTGTTCGACTACGATCTCCCTCATGGATGATCGTTATCTCTTTTCCGAGGTTGTGGAACTCTTGGAACTAGGTCCTCGACCTTGTTTTCGAGATAGTCCTGTTTCTCAAGCCAACCTTTCATCTTCTTTTTTCTTTTTCTGAGTGCAAGTTTGGCACTGTTGAGCTCGAGCTTGGCGCAGGCTTTGATTCCCTTGAGGGCCTCTATGACCTTCGTTTCATCATCAAGTCCCATTCGGAAGCTCTTGATCTTGAGAACAGCATTTTCGCACTCCAGAACAAGATCCTTCGATCTTTCAACCCGACGCTTGACTTTAGGCCAGGAATTATCAAGTCTATCGATCTTTTTTTCAAGATTATCCAGAGTCTTTTGGGCTTTCTTAAGCTTGCTCATGAATTATCATTATCCTTTCTGTGAGGTTGTGGAGCCGTTAGATCTAAACTCCAGACCTCAGACTACTCAGCGATGATTCTGTTGACACTCTCGACACGGTCTCCATCGCCGAGATTGATCATACGAAAACCATAAGCAGGTCTCCTCAAGATCCTGACATCACCCACTTTGACCCGGATGAGCTTGGACGACGAGACTACGATAGCCTCATCTTCCTCCTGCACGATTGCCGCACCAGCAAGGAAGGTCTTCTTGCCTTTGAACTTCACAGCAATAACACCACTGGTATTGCGGTGAGTTACTGGGAAGTCCTCGAGTTCAACCCTCTTACCTTGGCCATCGTCGGATACCAGTAAGAGACTTCCCTCCAGGCTGGTAAGCACGTCAGCAGTGACTACATCCATATCGCGACTGACGGACTTGTTGCCCATTGTGTCACGTTTCAGGACTGGGACCTCTTCCATACCGAAATGTACCGCTTTACCGACCGTCGTAGTGACGATCAGGTTAGCATCCTGTTCACTGTCAAGCAGCTTACAGGTCACAACATGGTCTCCGTCACGGAGCTTACACGTCAGCAGACCACCTTGGCGTTTGCAGGAGCTATACTCCGACAATGGAGTGCGCTTGCAGTACCCCTTCTTTGTCACAACCAGAATCTGGTACCTACCATCGTACTCCTTGACGGGGAACGAAGCAGTGACAGTCTCTCCCTTGGCAGCCACGATCAGCGTGTTGATGTGGGTACCCTGCTTGTCTAGCGGGGCTTCCGGCACCTTATACGCCTTGATCACATGGATTTTACCAAAACTTGTGACGAAGAAGATGTCATCATGCGTCGAACAGGAGATAACCTCAGCGATGAAGTCATTCTTCCCAACGCCGATCTTACGACCCTTGCCACCGCGCTTTTGAGCATTGGCCTGAAGGTCCGGAGGAACTCTCTTGATATACCCACCACGACTGCGATAGATAGTCACTCTTTCCTCCTCGACCATGTCATCGTCTGATAGTGAGTCAGCCTTCCACGCGGATAGCACCTCTGTCTTTCTAGGACATCCGTGTTTCTTGATGACTCCTTCCAACTCGACGATGATGTCATTGTCGATCACCTTGATACTCTTCAGGCGTTTGTCATGGAAAGCCAACGTCTCCTGTTGGTCCTCGAGTTCCTTCTCTGACTTCAGTACCTCATCCTTACTGAAACGATATACCTTCATCTCCAGCACGTACTGAGCTTGTTCGTCGTCGATCTTGAACGCCTTCCTCAGTTTCTTACATGCCTGAACCCGAGTGCTTGAATCTTTGATCAACTGTATTGCCAACTCCGGATCAGAGCAGACAATAATGATGCCTTCCAAGAGATGAATACGCCTCCGAGCCTTGTCAGCCAGGAAAGTATGCTTCTGCATGAGCGTGTCTCTGCGGAACAGGTGCCACTGCTCAACGGCTTGTCTGAAGCTGAGCTCAACAGGTCTACCATCGAGGATACAGGTATAGCTAATCTTCAGCGTCTCCTGCAACCGGGTATGCTTCAGTAGCTTCATCATGATAACGTCAGGGTTCTCACCACGACGAACACGGATCTTGATCTTGACGCCTTTACTGTCACTCAGATCCTTGACATCTGCTACCTCCGGCACCATAGGTGGTTTACCTCCATTACCGTCATCCCTTTTCTTCCGGGCATCGGCAATGGAGTCGATGATAGATGTCTTGGATACGAGGTACGGAAGTTCCGTCACGATAATGTCGGACTCTGTAGTCTCATACCGAGCACGAACCTTTGTAAGACCCTTCCCAGTCCTGATGGCATTGACGAGTCCTTCTCTCTCGATGATTACTCCCCCAGTCGGGAAGTCCGGACCCTTAACGATCTCGAGGATGTCCTCGTCTGATGTTTCAGGGTTTTCGATCAGAGCAATTGTCGCTGTCAAGCACTCTTCCAGATTGTAGGGGAGTGCATTTGTCACGAACCCGACAGCAATCCCTATGTTGCTTCCGAGAAGTAGATACGGAACACTGGCAGGTAGAACTTCAGGCTCCTCTGTAGAGCCGTCGTAGTTCGAGGTCATCGGAACACAGTTGTACGGCATGTCACTGATGAGATACTCAGCCATCTGTCCCAGGCGGGCCTCAGTATAACGCATTGCCGCAAATGAATGCGGATCGTTAATTGATCCTGAGTTACCTTGAATCTCAACCAACGGATGTTGGTGGACGAATTCTTGTCCCATTCTCACCAAGGCAGCATACGTGGCCATGTCCCCATGGGGATGATAATGACCGAGCGTATGTCCGACCACCAAGGCGCACTTCCGCGTGGATTTACCAGGGGTAAGTCCTAGCTCTCTCATGGAGTAGATGGCCCGTCTGTTACCCGGCTTCAGCCCGTCACGGGCGTCCGGGAGTGCGCGACCCCGGATCACAGAAACTGAGTAATCCAAGTACCGTTGTGCCATCACCTCTTCAATAGGTTCTGGTGTGATTCGTTCTGGCATGTCTTTCCTCTCTGTTTATCTGACAACTTCTTCGTTCATGAACTTGAGAACCTCCTCGGCCTTGCCATGTTCGCTAAAGGAGATTGTCACTCTGGTTCTACGAGTGTAGATCCTGAGTTCCTTCTCGATGACAAACATGGGGTCTCCCATCTTCTTATGCAACAGGACTTGGTTCGGATGTTCAGTGTGGATGATGTCGTCATCAATCGTTCCCTCCACGTCATCATCCTCGATCTCTATCTGGGATGGAAACGACACTGTCCTCAGGATATCTATCCTGATATCGTCTATCCTGAGATCTGTCTTTGATTTACTGAGTATCATTAGCTCACCACCTTATGACTCTTGAGCCTCTAAAGATTTTCATCGACCAACTGTTGAAGTAGGTCGTTATCCGGGTCTTCGTCATCAGTTCCGTTGAGAGCATCGATCATCTGATCCATCTCTTCAGGGTACTGTTCCTCGTCCACATCAATCTCGATGATTAACCTTCTCATCGTTACCTCCAAGATTTCGACTAGACTTACATAGAACCACCCCCTATAGTCCCCCTCCGGGGCTAATTGATTGTTAGCCACGGAGGGGTATAGGGTTTTTCTGTCAAAGCGTAATATAGGTTTGAACAGAATAGCAGCAGAGAGCCGTTAGTCCTTGATGTACTCTCTATCACCCTCATCTTCGAGGATAAACCGCTTGAAGGCGCTCTCTTTCATCAGTTTCACCCGATCAATCACCATCATTACGAGGTTACAAACGTCAGCTCCTTCCTTCTGAAGGTTCTCGAATGCCTCCTCTGCATCGACATCTTCTCCTTCGATCAGGTTATCGAATGACGCCTTAGAGAACTCGGCGACTTCTTTCTGCATGTGAGTAACCAAGTGGTTGATCCGACAGGAGAGCCAGTTGTCCTCGCCCTCATTCTGGTCTGGATAGCGCTCGATCCTCTCATTCAACTTATCTTGCATCCTCTGGGCCATCAACAACACCGAAGGGTGCAACTGCATCACCAGGTTGTCGGTATCCTCGCCCATGTGTACGGTCACTGGTAGTCTTTTGTCTGTGCTCATCGGTTTTTCTCCGCGTGTGAATTAACGCTTTAGCCTTTGTGGCTTACCGATGAGATGTTATGATTTTGCGAATGGGATTTCGCGATGAAAAAAGGAGAAGGTGGGGACCGAAGTCCCCACTTTCATTACGTATGCAGAACCTTATTTATCAGCCTCCTGGCCCATTTGCTCGCCCCTTTCCTTTCTCCAGGGCGAGACAGTGCCCACACTAGATAGAAGGAAACGACAACTAAAATGAGCGGAAGACTCAACAGAGCCTTGAATAACACGATGGTTAGTTGAAACGGAAAGGCCACTATGACGAGAATAGGATCGTCTCTTTCAGATCTAGTTCTCATCCGCTGTTCTCTTTCGATCTGGTATACTCCATTTCTACATCAGAGAGAAAGGAGGCAGCATCAAATCCTCTGTCGTTGATATACATTGAGGAGACCTCCTTTGTACATAACACTACGTCAGAGTGCTTAGGGTTACACTGGAACGAGAACCCATCCTTGTAACCCCTGATGAAGTCCAGCTCTGTCCTCTCAAGCTTCAGGTCTCTGTTCACGACCAATTCAAAGCAGACTGGGATAAACCCGTACTTTTCCATGGCATAATAAAGGAGTTCCGAAGTCCACCCGTGCAGATACTCCATGGAGTTCTCAAGTTCTGACTCACCCCAGACGAGCAAATCCTTGAGTTCCGGTGATAGTGTGTAGTAGTCTGTGGGCATCCACGACATCACTTTGTAGGCCTGTGGATCGACCTCCTTAGCTTTCATCAGGGCTTCAATCACTCCCCTGATCCTACCAAGACCCCCGGATACCATCCCAGTATCGACCAGAGCGAAGTAATCGTCGTTTGCGTCCGACCAGAAGTTGTTACTAGCCCTGGTTGCGAGTAGTATCTTCACGGTTGTTATCTCCCTAGATGTACGGCAAGCCGTCGTTCTCCGTCATCGTAGATATTTTCTTACACATTCTTACGGTTGTCTCATTCTGGAGGTCCGTCTCACGGGGTGTGAGCATAGCCCACCTACGGATACACCGTAGGAAAAGCCTGAACACACATTGCTGAAGGCACCTGTCATCCCTGACAATCAGGTCGGCCACCTCGTCCAGTGGGCTGTTGCTGGGGAGGTTGTTGACGAACTTCGACAAGATACTGGCCACGACCTCTGGCCTGTCCCTGATATCGCCTTTGTACCTCTCTTGTCTGAGCCACTGGTTCGCCAAGTCCTCCCGGCCGTACTTAGTGGTAGAACTGAAGAACACTGGGATAATTCGACCTTCATGAACCGGCTGTCCGAAGGCCATCTCGGTGACGAAACTCTCAACGTCAGCTACCACAAGGGAGCCACCGTATCCGAAGACACACCAGTCTCCAGGGACCTTCACAACTGGGTTCTTACAGTCGGATTCATGTCTTTTCAGAGCCTCATCAGTGGCTTTCTTATAATTATCATAAGGCATTTAGTCTGATTCCTTTCAGGGTTACGAGTGTAAGTGCTAGGCGGGTGAAGCCCGCCGACACCCTAATATGTGTTTACATGACGAAGGCCTGTCTTACCTCCATCCATTTCCTTGACATGTTCCAGAACATCAAAGAGCTCAGCCGGGTTAACGCCCCCAGCATGGTACACACGATGATTGAACATGATTGTTGCCAATCTGGCATGACGAAGACGAATACCAGGCCAATCTCCAAGCTCTAGATTGACAAACTTCCCGTTTGAGAATCCATTCCAATAGAATGCTCTACGACCTTTGGGCCAGACTCTGAGGAACAACCTCGGTTGCTTCTCATCTTGTACCACCATGGTATTCCCTTTTCTCCTTTCTATGTAGCAACTACTGAGATACTTCACTGTCAAATGCTTCTTCACGAATTGGAGTGTCGCAGGCTTATCTCCCGGAGCATATTCCATTTCAGTGGGAGCATCGTCGTCTTCGAGATCCCAGTCCCAAGGATCGAACCTTTCTCTGTCTTCCAGACCGTCCCTGACCCATGCGCATGTAGTACAGGATTCGCCTGGATGGAGGTGAGATATCTCACATGCAGAACAGTCCAAAGCTCCGTCACCGCTTCCAATGTTGTAGCAGTCTGGACAGACTATGCAGATGTTCTTTGAATCCAAGATCTCATCATTTCTTGGAAACTGATCACCACAAGAGCTGCAGACGGCATAAGACTTCAATCCTCCAAGACTCTCGACTTCAGCAGGCTTGACATGAATCGGCTCAGGATCGTAGGAACGTAGATAACCCTCTACATAAATCCTGACTCGTTCTTTCTCATCAAACTCTTTCTTTGCTACTTTTTGTTTTTCAAACTCCTTCAGAAAATGATCTCGGTTCTTTTCTGAAAGATTACTGAGACAATCGTCCTTAACCTTTTCCTTCAGTTTTCTTAAGAACTTTGTATGGTTCTTTTCCCTCTTCCTCTTTTCTCTCTCAACTGCCTTCTTTCGGTCTAAGATCCTGAATTCCTTTTTAACAGAGGCGACCATCGGTCCTACCTCTATTTTCAGGAGTTTGACAACATCAGTTACATTTGGAACCAAATGATGCCACTTTTCTTCATTCTCTATAAGACCGAAGATTTCCTGAAGGACTGGATCCAAAATTATCTCTAGACTTTCCTTCCAAAATGGAGAAACTTCTGGATGTCCAGTACACCGGTTATTGTTGAGTGCCTTGTAGACTCTTATTCTAACTCGCCCTATCTTCTTAGAGGCAAGTGTCCTGAGAGCTATACACGAAGTCCTTGGAGCATACTTCCTAGGAAGAGGATTTGAACAAGTCTCACTTTTCAACTTGTCATCTTTCTCCTTCTGAAGCTTCTTTTCCTCCTTCTGAAGTTTCTTTTCCTCTTTCCTTTCTTCCCTCCTTTTCTTTCCAATCGTTTCTGTTACGAGATTTCGAAGTTTGTAGACGATAGACATCATATCAGGGAAAGTATAAAATCCAATGAGAGGACTATACCCATAGGAGATCCTATTTTCACCGGATTGTCTATCCAGTTCAAGAGCATCTTCCATTCCGGCCGTCCAGATTTCAAGAGCTTCGTCGCTCAACAGCTCAGGTCTGTTCTTTATCCCTTTCTTCATGATACGGATAATGCTCTGTCGTCTAGACTCAATCTTCTCGTCTAGCTTCCCCCTCCAGATTAAAGCCCTCTTCACCTCAGCTTCATTCTTGAGAATCCTCTTCTTTTCTGCAGCTTTCTTTTCAGCCTCTATTTTAAGCCTAGCTGCTTCCTTTTTTTCTTTACCTCGACGTAGGTTATTCTTCCGTCTTTTCTCAGACTCAATCTCTTTTTTCTTGCGGTAGAACTCGTAAAACTTGACTTCCTCGATCTTTTTCTTTTCAGAAGCCTTCGCTCTCTCAACAAGGATTTCTGCCCTCTCATCCTCGATATCTCGAATCAAGACTGATCCTATTTTGAGATTTTCGAGGATTATGACGACCTGGTCTAAGAGTCTCAGATCCAACCTGTCTCTTGTTGTAGCTTTGTACCACTTAGAGAGGTCTTTAAGTTTGGAAGATGCTGAGACTACTTCCACTAACCTAGAGGTATTGTGAAGTCCACTACCGATAACGACATCAGTAGCTTGTCTGAGAATGATCCCAGAAGCCGTAGATTCATCCAGAGAATCTCGGAGCTCTTCCATATCTTCTGCGACATTGATCCGCAAGTCAGCTATCTTGAAGTGTCTAGAAAATTTGTAACCTTTCTTCATCAACTCAGCTTTGAGTTTCCGGTCTCCTTCGATCCTCTTTCTCTGTTCCTCGCTCGACCACTTGAAGTTTATCTTCTTACGCTGTTTCCCACCCATCACATTTTCTCCCTATATTCTCCGGTGACGGGTTTCAATCCATCGCCTTTAGTCTTTGGACCTCTTGACCCCAGCTTCTTCGTCAGTAATCCACTTCTGCATTTCGACGTAGGCACCGTCATCATCCGAGATGGACACTGAAGCATTCGGGTCGACCTCTAGTGTCCCGCCATGAGAGTAATGCTTCTTCGCAGCCTCTCGGTACTTGTCTTTGTCGTGGTTGACGTAGCTGAGACAGAAATCCTCAACAGGAGCCCAATGATCACATGAACCACAGCGACAATCACTGCGTCCATCCCACTCGACATCCTCATGCCCTTCGGTCCCATTATCATGGACCTCGAAGAGCGACTTACTCCGTATGTAGAAATGCTCCGTGTACTCACAGTTCGGACACACGAATCCTTCCAGACAGTTGTTATTTTTACTCATGTAGTGACCTCTCTTCTTTCAATCGCTTTTTGCTTTTTCCTCTGGCAGTGTTCGTCCCAGGGAACGATACCATGCTTTCGTCTGAAGCGCCGGTGATTTTCTCTTTTTTGAGCCTTGGTTTCAGGACTCTCGATCTTGTTTCTTTCTCGTTGATCCTTTCTCTTACAGTCCTTGCAGCGAAACCCGTTATTTCTCTCTGAAGAGTCAATAAACTTATCACACTGTTTACAGTAGAAGATCGCACCAGATCTGATCATAGGGGCGGCTATAGAGAAGACCTGGAACAAGGGGAGTTCTAAGAGCTTGCTAGCAACCAAGGGTTTAGTCCCCTGAACCAACATCTCTGAGATAGCTTTCTTATCTTCTATCGAGAGTTTCACGAAACTAGGAAGCTCGACTTCAAGCTTCTCGAGCTTTCGATCCATCCTTAGCCAGGACTTTGGGATAAAACCGTCAGTAATCATACTGGCGTTTCTCAAACCCTTGTATTCTCTCCTGTAAACATGGATACCATCTGGGACGATTAGATCCACTTGACCCGGGGTAATCACGAACCTCTGATGGAACTCCTGGTACGTTGTAAAGGTCAAGGATCCTCCTGATCCTTTCCGATCTGAAGACCTCTTATTACCATGCATGAGGTGGGCTATTGCTTCAACCTTTGGCTGAGTCATGACACCTACGTAATCGAGATGGGCTAACATGAGCTTAGCTTTGGCCGGATACTTCCCTTTTTTAACATACTTGTTGACGTCATCATGAGTCACCTGCATCCAAGGGAAATGAGCAAAAGCCACCTTACGGATCTTATCAGCTGTCTCCTTATCATACTCCACTACATGACAGGCTCGAGTGTTGAGGTTCATTAGCTCTCGAAGGATGAAGATTTCTCGACAGCTTTGATCTTGCATCCCGAGAAAGGAGACTGGATTATCTCCGTAGAGAGCACTAGTGATCGAGGCTATCTCGCCGATGACCTCCTGCTTCTCAACTCCATCAGAACAGAACTTCGGGTCAGAGACAAATTCAGAGACCTTGCGCTTTCGGCCTTCTTTGATCTCATCCCACGTCCGAACCTCTCCTTCGGTGAACCCTTGAGCTTTCCGTTTCAGATAAGCCTCATGGCACTTGGCTTTCTTCTCTTCTGGAGACTGGGCTTTAGCCTTACAGTCCGCGACATATTCATCCCAGGTCATTCTCCCTTCTTTTTCTCTCTTTTTCTCCCGACTGAGTTTCATGGCTTTCAACCTGTGTTCATGCCAACCAGGCTTCTTCATGTTATCAGATCGAACGCACTTCCGACACTTAGCACTCTTAGTAAAGGTAGAAGCCGGTTTGACCATCATGCATCGAGTACACCTAGTATACTTCTTACTGACGATCATATCAGCTAGGATTTCAGCTGCCTCGGTAACCTCCACTCCAGAATTACGAGCCGCAAGGAACAGAGAAGAGACCTTAAGGAGTTCCTCCTGAACTAGTTTCTTTTGCTTTTCTTGCATCTTTTCGCTTCCTTCGCTTTCGGAGCATCTCCTCCTCAGCTTTTTTCTTCATGTTAGTGTCGTACTTTTTCACTGACTCCGTATTGAAAGGACAGTCTTCAGGAATAGTACCGTGTTCTCTCATATAGTTCACGGCTTGCCTCAGAATCCTATGACGATTCCTTGCACTCTCGTTAGCTACTTCATCCTGTAGAATCCAGTACTCTACTTGTTCAGAGTCATAACCACATCCCTCAGGGGGGTGACCATACTCCTTGAAATAGGAGATGATTTTCCGACGCTTCTGATTGAACTCGTTCTTCAGGTCGTTGTTTCTCTTCCTGACCTCAGGCTTCACCTTGTACTCTTTGTTATACGCCTGCCGCTTCTCCCGATTCCTCCTGTAGCTCTCCCTCCCCCATTGTCTTCTCTTTTCCTTCCTCTCCTCAGGGTTCATTGCTTCTGCCTTGCGCTTGGCTATCAGCTCTTCCCTGGTAAGACCAGTCTTTCCTTGACCCCTCTTGGGATTCTTCCTGTCGGATTCCCGCTTGTTGGTCTTCCCACATTCCTTACAGAGGTTGGTCCAAACCTTGGTCTTAGAGATATAGATGAATTCCTTTCTTGACTTAGTCTCTCCGCACTGACGACAAGTTCTCTCCCTCTTGTCTTCTTCAGCTTGGGCCTCAACAAAACCCCCAGCTCGCATGGAAGTCTGGTGGATTCCACCCACTTGTTTGTAACAGCAGGCCACTGTCATCGCTATGGTTTTGAAGCTATACCGTCCGGTAGACAGGAGATGCCGAATGCATCTCCTGTCCGTTGGGGTAAGCTCCCTCCACTTCTTATTCTGCCTTCTGAAAAAGCTTACCGGATTCATGGCTTACTTCTTTCTTTTGGTGGCTCTGCCCCCTAGTTTCAGCAGCCTTATAGGCAGCGCTAGATTCAACTTCAGGTCCTTTGGTGACCGATGACATGATCCCGGCCGCCTGGCTCTTCGTGATTCCGAGTTCGGCGGCGATCCCGGTTGCATCCATCATTCCTTCAGCTGCAAGCTTCCGAGCCATCAAATTCTTCGCTTTGGACATCTTTCCCATCTCAATTCTCCTTAAAACAAGTCTTCCGGGTCAGGACGGCCCGAAGGCCGCCCATTCCCGTTAGACTCAGTCCTCTCTCTTCCAGCTCCAACTCCTTGCGGAGTTGGCGACGGTCGGTTCGAGCCTCTTCAAGGTTCTCCTGATTATTGAGGCGACTAGGACAATCTGATTCGCCCCAGATCTCCAGTTCCACCTCGATCATGATCAAGGACTCAACGAGCTTTTTCTCGTACCGGTTCATACTACTTCCTTATAACTCTCCTCTGTGGAGGAGGATACCTCAGCTCCGACGACCGCAGCTCTCACCTTGACCACACGGACCAGGCCTTCTTCATCCCGGTGGTACCGCTTGTGACGGAGCGCACGGTAATGGGACTTCCGGTAGTGAGCCTTGATCATCCCCGACTCATCCAACAGCTCTTCCGATGAAAGGTGACTGGATTGACTGTCGAAGCGAGTCCCAAAGACAGGCTTCTGAGCCGGTAGGCCAGGACGGAGTTTGTCCGGGAAAGCCCGGGCGTACACCGAAAGCTGACATACCGCAAGGAATAGGCGGTGCATGAGTTTTGTCTCTGCCTCGTCGAAGGCCTCGCCGTCGATGAGCTCGACTCGAGGACGATCCTTACCGACGAAAACTCTCTCCATACACTCAGGGCCCAACAGGATATCTCCGAGCTGTTCTGACGGGATCGTCGCTCTGAGCTCAGAGTTGTCCTGACTGAAGCTGATGTTCATCAACCACTTCCTCCCAGCTGGGAAGAGGTCGCTGATGGTGCTCATAAGTGCGTCATTGAAAGAGGGTGCGTACTCTCCAACCATGTCAGCCTTATCAGCCACATCATCCGGACCGAGGAATGTCACCAAACAGGCCGGGAGTCCGCTCGACTCAGGCCACGCCACGGTGAAAGACCTGTAGGGAACTGTGAACTCGTCACCTCTGAGATCGAAGGAGGAATGTTCCATCGACTCGAGAATACCGCTTTCAACGAACAGTATGCGCTTGCCGTCCTGGTCCCACATCAATTCGTCAACCACCACACGAACAGCGTTGCCGCCCAAGAGAAAGGCCTGGGCCGGATTGAGGATAGTTTCATAGACCGTCTCTACCTTCTTCTGCCGCCGGTCCTTCTTCCGCCGGGTTTTCGTCTTCTCCTGGAACACGGGGTCCTTTCGCATTGCGCGGATGGCTCTCTCGACGACCGAATCATAGATACTGTAACGCATGGAACCGCCCTCTCTTCTATTCCTACTTCAGTCTAATAGGCGTAAGGATACCTGGGCCCATAGTGAAAGTCTATCGGGCTTAGTTCGGTAATATGAGTCTGACAGTGCTCTATCGACGTTGAGAAAAAGAACAGGAACCCCCTTCAAACAAAGGGGGTTCCTGCACGGGCGTAATTGCGGACCCGTTATCTTCCCTTGACAAGACATCCTTTGACTTGCGCCAGATGACAACTCCCGTCAGGGCTTTTCACCAATCTCGTATGAGGCTTCCTGATATGTCCTCGAAAACCCGAAGGCGGCTTAGGAGGCCTAAGATCCTTCATGCGCCTTGCAGCGCCAGGACCAACGACACGGACAGCTTCCTGGATGTCCTCCTCGGATGCATCCGGGACCAGTCCACACATTATCTCTTCTGCTTTCTTGATTTTCATGAATTCTCCTTAGACGTCGAAAATCTACTCGAATAGGCCGACAAACCGATCGTTACACTTGTTGCATTTGAGCCAGATGTCAACGCCATCACCGATGTCATCGTAATCCTCAAGAGGTGTTTCCTTACCAAACTCCAATTTGCCTTTCTTGCAAGAGGGACATTCAGATTTGGTCCCAAGAACCTTACCGCCGAAGATTTGCCCCTCTTTGACCTCTTTGAGGACATACTTCTGGACTCTCAACTCCCCACACCTGGAGCACTCAACCCTAACCAATGCTTCCGGGGGACAACCGAGATCAATCTCCTGGCTATCAAAGAGAAGTTGAGGTCAACACCGCATTCTGGACATTTGCCCCAATCGTCATCTTTGCTATCGATGTTGAACATTTTCTTTCCTTTGAGCTTTCTAGACGTCGAGACTTGCATCCAGCGCGTTCTCGGAGATAAATTCCTTGCGATCTTCGACCGCCCGGTTGTCCATCAAGACTCTGAACGCATTGAACGCCTCCTCAGCGTCATCGATATCGACCCTGACCAACGCTCGATCATTCGGTCGCATGGTAGTTTCAGCCAATTCGTCGGGGTTCATTTCTCCCAGGCCCTTCAAGTAACCGAACGAAAACCCTCTGGTACACTCAGCGATGACTTCGTCAGGAATGTTCGTAAGGGTTGTACCTGCATCGACATCGTAGGATTCTTCCACTTTGTCCATGATCCACCGGTCTCGTTCTGTATCACCATGAAAGTATCCAACGATCTTCGGACCCTTCTTCAACTGAAAGAGAGGTGGTTGGGCTACATAAACATGACCACGCTGAATGAGCTGAGGTAGATGCTTGTAGAACAGAGTCAACAACAGACATACGATATGACTACCATCAACGTCAGCATCGGTCATCAGGATGACCTTGTTGTACCGAAGCTTCTCGATGTCGAACTCCGGGCCGATCCCGGTACCAAGAGCAGAGAGGATCGACCTGATCTCCTCATTCTTCAGCACGTTTGCCAGGTCGCGATTGTGGGTATTGAGCACTTTACCACGAAGGAACAGAATGGCCTGCGTCTTTGAATCCCTGCCGACTTCTGCCGATCCCCCAGCCGAGTTTCCCTCGACGAGAAAGAGCTCACATTCGTCAGCATTCGTTGAGATACAGTCCTTGAGCTTTGCCGGAAGCCCTAGGTTGTCGCCTAAGACATCCTTCCGGGTCATCTCACGAGCACGTTTAGCCGCTACTCGGCTTCTTGCCGCCGCCACAACCCGGAGGGCTAGGGCCTTGGCTATGTCCCTGTCACGCTGAAGAAGATCCTTCAAGAATTCATGAGTCAACTTCTGCGTAGCACCTTGAGCTTCCAGAGATCCCAAACGATCCTTCGTCTGAGAGTGGAATTTGGGTTCAGGAAGACGGACAGAGACGATGGCTACGATGCCCTCACGGGTGTCTACGCCATCGACTTTGACTTTCTTGTCCTTGCCCTTAAGGAAGTCGCCTCCCTCCACGAATGCCTTGAGTCGTTGAGTCAGTGCCAACCTGAAGCCTGTCTCATGCGTACCGCCCATAGGTGTACGTACGCCGTTGACAAAAGAATGAATCTCCTCGTTGCCTGAAGTAGTCCAGGTAAACGCCGTGTGGACTTCGACGTTGCCGTCAGAGCCATTGATGGCGAATGGAGGTTTGAAGATGACCCTGGCTCCGTCGTTAACGGCAACCTCAGCATGATCCATGACGAACTGTGCCGGGCCGTCTTCGAACTGGAAGACTTCCTTCTTACCCTGTGCCGGTTGGAACACGACCTTCAGACCAGAATTCAAGTAAGCGGCGTTCTTACACATCTCTCTGATGCGCTTCTCCGGGAAGTCAACGACTTCCAAGACGGATGGATCCGGCTTGAATTCGACAATGGTCCCTGTCTTCTTGGACTTCCCGATCTTCGTCAGTGGGGTGACAATCTCACCCTTCTCACATTCAAAGAAATGGGCGAACCCTTCTCTGTGAGTCTCAAGCCTGAAATGGGTTGAGAGTGCGTTCACTGATGTGAGACCAACGCCATTTGTCCCACCAGATACAGCGTAGGCATTGGTGTCGAATTTCCCTCCAGCATGGAGAGAGGTAGCTGCCTGTATACACGCAGGGACCTTTTTCGATCCAACAGTGACATTCTTGTACGGGATACCGCGTCCATCGTCAGAAACGATGAACATTCCGTCCTTGGTGATCCTGACAGTGATGAGGGTAGCGTGGCCTCCAATGGCCTCATCGACACCGTTCGAAACGATTTCGTAGCCCATCTGGCATAGCGCGGGCTCACCGACACCAACGTACATCCCGGGACGCTTCCGTACGGCTTTAGGACCTTCAAAGGTCCTGATGTCTGAGGCTGTGTATGCTCTAGCTTGCTTGGTCATGCGTTCCTTCTCCCGTTAGCTCTCTGGTTTCCTTCACGCTGTTTACGCTTGCGATCCAGGTACCTCTGTCGTTTGGCGCTCTGGCGAACCTTACCAAGCTTGGATCTGTTGTCTTTCAGCTTCACTACCGGCTGTTTACCGGCCTCGAATCGCTTCTTCTGTTCGGCCGTCATGTCGGCCAAGCGAATGGGGATAAAAAATCCTCAGGAATCTCTTCTCCTTTGGCAAATCCCCTTACTTCTCCTGTGTCGGTGTTCATTTCTTGATCTCCTATGTCTTGGTTTCTGTGATCCTGAACTTAGTTCTCGTGGGATATACATCTTCATGTTTATCACACGTTTTCTTTGAGTTTATAAGTTTTCTATTTCTATGCAGAGCTAATATATAGTTTCTTTGTCGTTTACATGTACTAGCTGAAACTCCTCTTCACTAGACCTTCTACGTGACCAGAACAGTTCATTAGACAACGAAACGTGTCCTATTGGACTAGAACGATAAGAATCTAGATTGGAACGGAGGTTCTCACATGACCATGCACCTACAGAAAGCAAGCCTTACAGGTAGTGGGGCTCCTACTGCAATTACTCCTGATTTTGTCGGTCAGATATACATCAACGAGACAACGGGAAGCAAACATATTTCCATCGGAATTGGTGTTGGAGAGTGGGATTCTCTCACTCCCAAAAGCCAGACGATCGACACTGACGCTGAAACCCTTCAATCTGGAGACCACGAAAGGCTCGTGGTGGCTTCGACCACAGGGCTTCTTTTGTTCAATGATGACTTTGAGGACGGATCTTTTACCCCAGAATGGAGTAAGGTCGGTAACCCGACTATCTTTGACCATGGAGCCGGACTGGCTGTCAAATTCAATACCGTCAATGACGCTATTGAGAAAGTCATATCCCCTATCGAAATTCATCCTCTTGTGAGATGGTCCTGGCAAAGAGTCACAATCTCTGGAGGTACTTCCTCGCTTTTGATCAAAGATCAGGCCGGAAACAGAATCATCGAGATCGCCTTCTGGAATGATGGACATATGACCCAGTACGTGGATGGTACTGGATCTTTAAACTTTCCGACATCGACAATCTATGTTGAAGGTCAGTGGTACGAAATGTCCCTTGAGGATTGGGACTTTGATGCCGGGACAGTCGATATCTACGTCGAAGGTCAATCAAAGGGAACTCTTTCGCTAGAGAATTCAGGTCTTCCATACAGATACACTCTAGCTCTGGCCAGTGGTGGCCCGACTATGATAGACTGGTTTAGCGTCTTTGGTAACAGTGGTACGAAAGTCTATGATCTATCACTTACTAAGGTAAACCAACTGTCACTTATCGGCCATGATCATGACTCCGAATACTTGAGTAAGTCCAATACTGATCCGTTCGTACCGGACAGCGACTATGAACCAGCTACGAAGAAGTACACGGACGACTTACTCAGCGAAATCATCGAAGACGGTTCTTTCTCAAATACGAAGGCATGGAGTGCATACAAACTTGCAGGAATCAGTGCGAATCTTTCTCTGTACACTCTTGGCGAAGAAGAACACAATCGAATCCTTCAGTACCAATTTACTGCTTCGACTAGTAATGGTACAGGAGACGATGGTGACAGGGTTCTGACTACTTCTGAAGAGTGGGAAGTTCCTCTGACTGCTTACGCTCATCTTGAAGATGCTGGCGGATCTAATGGAGACGTGAGCGCCGGATCTGTCGATATCAAGGTCGATGACGTCTCTGGTTTTTCTGTCGGTGATGAAGTAATGATACACCAGTCCCAGACCTTCAGGTTCGCAGATCCTCACGCTGCTGCTGGAGTCTACGAGATTGCTAGAATTGCTGCAATCAATAGTCTGACTGTCACGATTGACAGAGGATTGAACAACGAGTACAAGTCTGACAATGACGGAGCTAAAGTAGGTAATACTGCTGCCCAGCTTGTCAAGATTTGGAACTGGAGTCTTATCAGTTTCGCTACCGGTTCTTCCATTATTCCTCAGAATTGGAATGGAAGAAAAGGCGGAATTCTCGCCATGCGTTCGAGTGGCGAAATTCTTGGCAACGGCGAATTCAACGCTACCTCGAAAGGTTATTCTTGGGCATACCAGCGACAAGGTGAAGGAGAGACCGGAAAAGGCGAAGCTCTCTTGACACCGAACGGCTGCGGTGGTGGTCGTTCATACGGTTCAACCTCAAAAGGAAGCGGTGGAGGAAACAGAGAAGCTGGTGAGAACGGTGCTTCCGGATCTACAGGCGGGATTCCCTTTGGTACATTGGATCCGTTCGAAAGACTTACGTTCGGCGGTGGTGGCGGAGCAACAAACGGTTACAACAATCCAGCTACTTACGGCGGTGGAATCATCTTTGTCTCAGCTGAAGATGCTTCGGACTTTGACTCAGCTGGTGGGGTGATGATAGCTGATGGTGGAAAAGCAACTACATACTACACCGGAACAGGTGCGGGTGGAAGTATTCTTTTCGTTGGATCGCCTCTATCTTCCATTACGTTTGTTGTAGACGGTGGTGTTCCAGTTTATGCCGTCGGTACAGGTGGTGATGGCTACATTACCAATTCCGATGAAGCCGCGCCTCCGATAAGAATCTACACTCTCGGTCCTGTGGTGAGAGATGAAGTCAGAGTTGCTGGTGTAGCTGATGATTTGAGCATTTCGACAGAATTGGGAGTAAGGACTGCACTGGAAGCATTGGCTGGTATTTCTCATACTCACGCTATTGTTGATGTGACCGGTCTGCAGACTGTTATTGATGGCAAGGCCGATACCAGTCATACTCACGCTATTGTTGATGTGACCGGTCTGCAGACTGTTATTGATGGTAAAGCAGCTACTGCTCATTCCCATGCAGTTGCAGAGCTTCCGACAACAACATCTGTCAGGACTACTGGAGCCCTTGATTCACTTCTCCCAACAGAGTTGGCTATTCGGACAGAGTTGGAAACGAAAGCCGATACTGTTCACAGTCATGTTATCTCAGATGTGACTGCTTTACAGACTACTCTGGATGGTAAACTCAACACATCTCAGCTCAGTACTGATACTGACTTAGGTGGTGTTGGAGGTGCTTCTGATTCGCTGATTCCATCTCAGCTTGCAGCTAAAAGCTATGTCGATGCTCTTGGAGAAAGAGTGAACGGACTGGATGCCTCTGACCTGGTCGAAGATGACAATGAGCGAGTTATAGAGTCTTTCTTTACTGAGACTCCGCATGTTGATACTAAGCTTCTTTTGATGCTGGATGAAGAGCTTAGAGACTCGACAGGAAACCATGTTCCGTTTGTTAGTGATGGAAATGGCGCACCTGGAACTCCGAGACCGGTAGGAGAGTTGTACTCCACATCAGAGAAACATTGGGGAACAGCGGCATTCTCCTACGATGGCTCAAGTTCTATCGAGGTCCCGAATCATGCTGACTTTGCGTTTCAGAGTGACTTCACAGTTGAAGCCTTTGTCAGAGTTACTGACCTGTCAGAACGTCAGATGATGATGTATAGGGTCTATCTCTACAGTGTCAGATGGGCATTTAACTTTAGAGCCAATGGCGGAATTGAGTTCAATTTCAATGGAACGAATATTACTAGTGCTACTGGCCTTGTTGCGGCTGGTGAATTTGCACATCTGGTAGCAGTGAGACAAGGTTCGGAGATTCGTCTCTTTGTCAATGGAGTCATGGTAGCTAGCCAAGGCTCTTTGGGAGCAACACTCTCAGCTGGTACTACTGGTCTTGTGATCGGTGGAAATGCTAGTGGTGTTTGGAGGTTCGAAAACGGTGATAGAATCGATGCTATCAGAATCAGCCACCGGGCTGTCTATTGGAGCAACTTTGATTCTGCAACCCTCGTTCCGTTTGGTGGAGTTGCACAAGGATTCGCTCCAGGGCGTAAGGTTGTTACATCAGTAGGTTCTCCGGGAACAGACGACAACGTACCGACTGAGAAGGCCATCAGAGATGGACTGGATGAGAAAGCAACCCTGGTTCATAACCATGATGCTGCTTATGCTTCACTCGGTCATGGTCATGACTCAGCATATCTGAACCTAGGGAATACCACTCCCTTCACTCCTGACACTGACTACGAACCAGCCACCAAGAAGTATGTGGACGATGCCGTTAATACCTATGAACTTACGGTGCCGGCATCCAACCTTACCTCTGGTGACGATCCCAAATTGATCAAGATTGGGACAGGGACGACGGTTGTTGGGGCTTTCTACTACTTGAATTCGAGTGGAGTGTGGGTCCAGACAGATGCCTCTGCTGAAGCGACATGCAATGGAATGCTAGGATTGGCTCTCGGGACAAACCCGTCCTCAGATGGAATGCTTCTGTTCGGTACCTTCAGAGATGATTCCAAATCGTGGACTGTAGGAGTCCCGTTATTCATTAGCGCTACCGCTGGAGCGATCACAGAGACGGCTCCTAGTGTCGTTGGTGAGGTCGTCCGGATTGTCGGGTATGCTTTAACGGCGACGACTATGTTCGTAGATCCGTCTAAGACGTGGGTGGAGGTATAACATGATTCCTGTCCCGAGAGGAATTCCAGTCGTATCCAGAGCTGGATCTCTCTCGTTCATGACAGGTGAAAAGGAGCTTTCTAATGGAGACACCACTGTAAGAAAGATTTCCAGACCGAACATTAACATCGGTAGATCTGGAGATATCAGAGACGGAGAAGAGTTAGTTACTGTCGATAGCGGGGTTGTTGAAAACGCTGAGTTTCCGATAGAGCTAATTATAAGGAGATTACGCACATGCATCTGGAAAAATCAAGCAAGAGTGGCTCTGGTATTCCTACCTCAGTGGTACCAGATTTCGTAGGGCAAGTATACAAAGACGAAGATTCTGAAGGAGGTGGTTACGTAGCCTTCGGGATGCTTGCTGGAAATTGGACGAAGATGCTTTGGGCTTCACACCCAATGCTCATTTCATGGGAAAACCCGGACATGGATGGGGGTCTATCCGGAGCAGTCCAAGTCTTAGTGGGGCTTCCGTGTCCAGATGATGAGTCCCATACTTGGAAGATAATCGGAAACATCCGTCAAGGGATTCTCAACAGATTAGCTTTTGAGGTTCTGTTGGATATCGATTCTGTCGATGATGGATACGGGGGTCGTATCCACACTATCCGAGAATCAGTCCAAACCACAAAGTGGAAAGGTGATTGCTCAGACATCGAATGGGAAGAAGTCATCAGTGAAGTTCTGTACAGTTACTACGATCAACCAACCGACATGATGAACCTAGCTGTTAGGATAAAACCTGGCAGTAACAACTGGGTTGCTGCTGGTTCTTATGTGAGGGTAGCATAATGGAAAAGAACAAGACTAAGCTTCCTAAGCCGAAGCCCATCAGCCCGATCGGGAAAAGTAAGACTTCAAGTGGGAACAAGACCGTGTATCCTCTGGGACACGAATAACTGAAAAATTTCAGGTTACGAAAGTAACCTGATCAAATATTGGGGAACTCGAGATGCCGACGAAACTCAAGGCGGTTCATATTGTCTCAAACACCTCTGAAGGGTTTGAGGATCTAATCGCCAGGGAAAGTGAAAAATTCAGAAGACTGAGTATCGGACCTACAGTCCTTGAAGGGACCAAGTACTGTATTCTAAATTGTAATCCTGATTTCAACTTGTTCGAGGCTTGTCAGACTCTGAAAGACAAGAATGTAGGGGAACTCAGGATCGCTGGAGTAGTGATAAGAGACTTGACTTCGACAGAAGCCATAACTCAGAAAAAGAGTTCAACCCCTAGAGTTGTCAGAAAGGTTCGTTCAGCAGACGAGAACGTAAGAATTTCAGCTGAGAGAATCATTTCAGAGTATGAAGACAATACATTCAGGTTGAATGCTGGACTTCTTTGGAATAATTCCTTCCCAACGGGACTTCCAACAACTAATGTTGTCGTCGTATGTGTCTGTAAGATCGGAAAGAGAGCTTCTGAAAACACTCCTCCAAGCTATTCACCGGACCATGTTGCATGGTTACACCGTCAAGTCAGCGCTAACCTGACTACCCCTCACAGATTCGTGTGTCTTACGGATAAGCCAGATGAGTGTGCAGGTGGGGTAGCCTTGTGGCATGATTGGCCCGGATGGTGGGCGAAGATGGAGCTCTTCAGACCAGGACTTTTTGTAAAGGGAGAGATTGTTCTCTTTCTTGACCTCGATACAGTACTAACGAAGCCCTTTGCTATTCCCCCACCACCACCTCTCGGGGATCTGGCAATGGTGACCTTTGGTATCAACTGGTGGGGTAAATACGGATCAGGTGTAATGTGCTGGAGGGCTCCCTTTACATCACCGTACGAATGGTTCGTAGATAAATCTGATCTCGCAATGGATATCATTCCAGGAGACCAGGATGTCATTGCTTTCTCTACCTTGAATGGAGGAGGAAAAGTAGTCAGAGTTGGAATGTCTCAGGTACAGGAGATGAACAAACCTGAAGCTGTTCCAATAGTAAAACCAGAGTGCCCGATCTGGTGTGCCGCCGGTTCTGGAGCGAAACCTTGGAATACTGAAAGAGATTGGATTCCGAGACTTCATAACTCGAAAGGTGCCGAGGATGTAGCGCTGATAGTAGGCTCGTTCGGTAAAGATGCCGTACGAAATAAAGCAGCTATCTTTGGAGCCAAAGAACTCTCACGTTTAAATCCTGCTCCTGGTCTAGCTCTCCTAGTGGAGGCCAATGCGGATGGAAGTACTGCTTTCCCAGATTGGTTTGGAGAAACACTGAAAGTTCCATTCTCTGAAAAGAATTTAGGTCTCTGGCACAAAGAGAACCTGTGGAACATCGGAGCGAGAGAGGCTATCGCTAGAGGTTACACGAAACTGATTTTCGATGACATTGACGTATTCCCAGCTGAGGGAGAATGGGATTGGTGTGAAAGAGTCTCTAACGCTTTGGATTCATGTGATGTATTGAGTCCATGGTCCGAGATCAAAGAGTCTGACGGAGAAAAGGGACAATGGCCTAGTTTTTCAGCTCAAGTTGCTATAGGAGTTGGAGAAATTTGGTGCGGTCAGGGCTTTGTCATAGCACTGACATCAGACTGGTGGACTAAAACTGGTGGGTTCCCGGAGAATGGAATTCAAGGTGGAGGAGATTCCTTGACGATAGAGATGTGGGACGCATCTGGTTCAGCCAATCCTCTACATAGACTCTTCCCAGATCTTTGCGATTTCTTCGGGCAGTACGATGGCCCTAAAACCGATTACGGTTTTATGGAAGGGAAAATGATACACAAGTATCATGGATCTAGATTCGGTAAGGACGATAATAGAATGTATCGTACTCGTTATCTGGTCTGGGAGATGGCTGGAGGGCCAGATGGTGTTGTAAAGCTAGACAAGACCAACAATCTTTGGGCTTGGACTGATACTCCGAAGGGAAGAGCTGTTAAAGAGGTTGCAGTCTTACGTCCCAGAGAACCACAAGAAGTTCTGGAACTTTGGAAAGCAGCCTGTTCTAAGAACGGTCTGGAATATGACGAAAAGGCTTGTCGTGAAATAGCCTTTAGGGGAATAGGTGAAACATCATGTCTGAAGAAAAAGAAGAAAGAAATTGAAATGCCTATCGTTCATAGAACTATCAGTGGAACCAAAAGTTGTGTAAATGTAGTTTCCCACGCTGATTGGAAGAATAAAGCTGCAGCAAGTCCATTTTGGGAAGGGAGATGGGAATACTTAGGAATCGCATGCGGTTGGCTCCGAGAGATAGGAATCCCAGATACTGGTTCCATTCTCGAGGTAGAGAATAGAGGCTTCCCCCTTGTTCCAGGGAGCGATCGATTCGACCCTGAACCTGCTCAAGTTGACGGAGTATGGAAAGATAAGAACGTCTGTCCTTGGCCTGTTAAGGAACGCTATTCTACAATCGTTGCACTTCAGGTTCTGGAATATCTGGTCGATCCCGCTTCCGCTATAAAAGAGATGACGAAGAGGGCTGATTGGATTTTGATCAGCTATTCTTATCTCGATTCTACAACGAAGATGGATATGAGGACTTTGCAGAAATGGTTTGGAAATAGGCCGATCACTAGATGGTTCATTCCGGAAAAAAGAAAAATGTTGTTGGCTCTCATTGACAACAGGTCTATGTGGAACCAAACACAACACTGATTCTGAACCATATGAAGATGGACAAACCGACAAAAGTGTAAATGTCAGTTTGTCCATCTTTTAACTCTGGATCATTTCTGATTGGTCTCCGAACATGGAATTGATTTAGAGGACTCCTTTACCTTCTCAAGTTTCTTTTCGATGGCAAAGGTAAGTGGATTTCCTCCAGTTCTTACCATTTCCGGTTGGATTTTCTTCCAGTTTTTGGATTTTCGATCTTTCTCTTTACTCATTATATTCACCTTTCAAATTGGAGTTGTAATGCTTTTTTACAATTCTACACCAGACGTCAATGTCCCGAAAGCTCTTTTGGAATGGGTCAACGAGAACGAAGGCAAGACTATCGGCGAAATCCTCACCGAATCTTCCAGCGTCTTCTTGGAAGCAATGGCTTCTTCGGATCTCAAAACCAACAAGCACTATTCCGGTGCCAAGAAGAGTTTGGAGACCATCCACAAAAACGCTGATGTAGCCTACAAAGAGGCTACTGGAAAAGACTTCGGTAAAGTGAGAGCGAAAGCAGAGGCAGAGGGTAAGAAGCTCGGCAACGAGATTAAGGGAACTGTCATCTCTGCAGCAGGATTGAAGGCTATCGGAAGAGCTATCGGGAAGTCCTTCACTGATCTCTGGACTGAGTTCGAACTGAAAGATGTCCCGGAACACATCGTATGGGTCATCATAATCTCTCTGCTCAATTCTCTCGGATTCGTCATCATGGCCGTAGTGACAGGTGGAAATGGCCCGTTGGCTATGTACCTCACTGCCACCATCGTCGCTCCCATCGTGGAAGAGTTCGGCAAGAGAGAAGCCAAGAAGAGAGGTCAATCTGGTACCCACTTCGTCGTCTTTAATGTCTTCGAGTTCGGTTCCTACGTCATCCAGTACTTCTCGGTCGTTGGCCCTGCAATCTTTGGAATAAGAGTATTGGCCGCTTCCATGCACGGTATTAATACCGTTCTACATAACCTCGGGTTCAACCTCGACAAGGAAATTGGCGAGATCACCAAGAAGAAGCACAAGGCTAACATCGTTACCTACGTCCTGGCCGTGATTGTCCATGGGCTCTGGAATGGGGTTCTCAGATCTATAATCATGAAGGCGGTCTTCGGGAAATAATGATACTGATCCCGGCATAGACAACACTTGCTGATACTGCCATATTGAAGAAGACCGGGGACTTATCCCAAAGTGCTAGTCTGGTGACAATCAGTACCACAGCCAGTGATACAGCTGCAAATGGTTTCATCTTCATAGTTTCTCCTACGGGGACGTACGTTAACGCGTACGTCCCCTTGTTTTGTCAGCTCATCCGGTGATGAGGTCTTTTGTATATTTGAACACTCACGTTCCCGGTAATCTTCCTCCGACGTTTCCTCGGATCCTTGCTTCCGAACGGCTTCTTTTTACTGGCGATGAGGACAGTTATCTGCGCAAGGATTACTTCAGCAATTTCGAGACGTTCTTTGACTCGATCCAAGTTGGACTGAGCCCTAGTCAGCTCCTCACTCTTGACAGCCAATTTCTCCCTGACTCTATTCCTCTCATCTCGTGCTTCGTTCATGAACTCGATCTGTCGAGCCGCTTTGACCTTGGATCTTTTCCGTTGAGCTACCCGCTTTCCTCCAGCCATTGGTCAGCTTCCTTTCTTTCGTATCATGTCCAGAACTTCGTCGGGAATGTCTTCGATCGTACCGAAGTGAAGACCGCCAAGAATCTGAATGAGAGAAGGTTCAGACATGACAACCATCTCATTTTCTCCGTTCTCGGCTTCCGTGATCATCTTGTCCAAGAACTCCACAGCCTTACTGTCTTCTTGGAATGCAGCAGCTGCGATCTTCCTGTGATAAGCCAACGTTCCCTCTTTGGGATTGGCTTTCGTCTTTTGCGTGTCACTCATATCTACCTCGATTCTTGGTGATCAGTCTATCAACCCGATGAGCGTGGACAAGTCTTTCGCTCATTTGCCTTCCAGCTGTTCGCTCACCCACTTAGCCACGACGTCGCTCTCTTCGAAGAGGTCACTACCCCACGGTCCAAACTCTTTGTTTGCAGGGTAGAATACAGGTTCCGGAGCATAGAACCCGATCGGATAGGGATCTATGATAGACCCTCCGGAAGCGACAAGCCATGAGTGTACAGCCCTCGTCAGCTTGAACTGGTTGTCTTCGATGAAAGTAACCCCCAAGACAAACCCGTCAGTCGGAATCAACTCAGGGATTGCACTTCCTAACATCCTGGAGATCGTGTGACAGTTCATTAGTGCTGGATGTCTGTTACCTGTCGCTTTACATTTCTTCAACGCGCCCATCAGAACGTCTCCAGCCATCCTTCGAATATCCCAATCTGATTGTGGAACGTCGTACGCATCTCGTATGATCACTTCCTCTCACCTTTCTCTAATGATCCTCTACCCAGATCAGCCGTTTGGCTGCTCTGGTAACTCCAGTATAGAGCCAACGAACCCTGAGGTCCTCCTTGTCTCTACCCCATGACCACATGCCATCGTCCCACAGTAGGACGTCGTCCCACTCCGATCCCTGGGCCTTGTGGACCGAGATACAGTAGCCGTAATCTGCCTGGACTCTAGTCCTCCACTCTTCCTTGAAGGGCTCTGGAGCTCCTTCACATAGATTGAAAGCTGAGCATTGCAAAGACCTACCGAACGTGTTCATCAAGTCTTTGATAGTCTTGACATCGACGGTCTTACCCTTCCGGAGTCTATCCCGGTTAGTCTTGATTTTCGCCTCGGTCTCGATGTAGTCTTCGTAGTGATCAGCGTCTGCAGCGAAGACTCTTATCGTCCTATGGTCCACTCGGATGGATTCCTTGGTCATAACGAACTGTTGTCCGTTGACTAGTTCTTCATCGTGCTTGTTCTGTAGGACAATGATACGCTCCCCTTTCTTAGGGTTTCCCTTATACTCAAAAAGGTCACGCATGTAGACGTTGGTATTACGACGGGTCTCGTTCATCCCACAGAGGATCTGATTGGCTCCCCTTAGAGAAGAGTCCTTCACATCGTAAGCAGTTGTCCTACCTATCGTTCCCGCCCAATCGTCGAACGGAAACTTAGTGTACCCATCCCTGATCATCATAGAGAGTTTGATGATCGGATTCCCAGCAGCCTGTCTATGGATAGTCTGTAACTTGGCATCGAGCTTAGGCTCGTCCATCAAGTTAAAGTCCGTCCCGATAGGCGGAAGCTGGCCATAGTCACCAATGTACAATATTGGTTTGTCGAACCCAGAGAGATCCTCATGGATCTCTCTCCCTACCATGGAGGCCTCGTCCACGATAATTAACTTTAAGTTTTCAGGCAGACTCTCTTTCCGTATGAAAACTACCGTAGACTCTCCTGTCTTTGGATCTATTGTTTCTTCAGGCTCGTAAATCAACCTGTGGATCGTAGAAGCTGGCAAACCTTTCTTCCGTAAGACCATTGCGGCCTTTCCAGTGTAGGCACAGAATACTACGCTCTCCGCCGATACACTCAGCCCGAGGGACTTGGTCAGGAATGGTACCACGAAGGTCTTACCAGTCCCGGCTAGTCCCCCGAGCTTGAAGTGAGGCATACTCGGCTCCCAGTCTTGGAACCAGGAGCATACCGCATCCACGGCTCCAGACTGTTCTTCCGTTAGCATGTCTTTCATCCTCCGATATTCTGAACTTTCTTATCCATCTTGATAGGTGGATTCTTCTCCGTCTTGATAGTGAGATTCTTCCAGAAGTTGTCGCAATGTGAGAAAAGCTGTCTCAACACATCCTTTCCGGGACAGAACCATTGCTCATGGCTGTCTCGTTTCCGGATAATGACTTCGAGCTCTCCTTCCTCGTAAAGAAACCATACCGCCATTCGCTCGGAGACATCACTGTCCTTATGATTCTTCACGCGCATGGGTGGTGTGTCGTTTTTACCTTCTGTCTTGACGTTGGATACGTTAATTCCAACATCCCAAGCATTTATAGCATCCCGAGATTTCGCCAAGAGTGCAAAGACTGCCCTGACCAAAGGAGAGTCCATCTCTACGATAAGACCCTCAACCTTAAAGCATACAGTAAACGGCTCGAACGGAATGATCACGCCGTCACTTATCCCCAGGAATTCCGCGTATTTCTTTTTGGCCTGAATAGCGATATGCTCTGCCCTGGGATCATTGGGTCTGACAAAACACTCCGTCCGGTATGCCTCGTTGTTCAGGTCGATAAGCTTCTTCAGTCCCAGTCTCCTGAGCTGTACCAATCCCATCCCGAACATCGGTTCGAACTCGAACAGGTAATCCTCTGCGATCCACTCCGATGCTACCCCGTCATCCTCGAACTGCCTAACTCTGGGGTTGCCTTTTCTGTCAACGAATACGACTGTCGTCATTGTCTTTCTCCTCTGTTGGAAACGATTGTAAGTTCACTAAGGTCTGAAAGGTTATATATATTTGCCCATAACAGTCTATTGGGCATCACGACTATTGGATTTACTTTTACTTTCCTTTATTAAAGTAATTACCAATATACTATTAGTAAATACAACCAATAGAACATAGGGTTATAACCGGGAGATTAATAATGTTTGCAGAGCTAGCCGCGGCTCCCGGCGACGTTAGTTTCGACGGGATCATGAGAGGAATTGTCGTTAACAATGTTGATCCGAAAGGTGAGGGTAGGGTGGCTATAGTCATCCCGAAACTAATGCCCTACTTGGACGGATCAGAGGCCCCGACAAAGACGGGGACGAAGACCACGAATCCGAAAAGTCTAATAGACAACGACGACGAGAATCCGTATGATACAACGATCCAGGCAGTTAACTTCTTCTGGGCCAGGCCTACCTTTGCTCTAGATTACGCTCCTGCTGAGAAGACGGTGACCAGCGATGTCTCCGAGATTCCGTCAGGAGCCGAAGAAGGGACTCACCAGACCGTCGAGATTGGAGGTCAGCTGAAGGAGACCTCATACGTCCAGGGTACTGGGACATACAAGATCCCCAGGATAGAATCTACGGTGTTCGTCCTATTCGAGGACGGAGATCCGCAGAAGTGCTACTTCCTTCCCTTCTCACCCACACTGTATGGTGAGGTGACTCCGATGGCTAACGTAGAATCGTTCGCTAATAGGGACACCATGCAGACGAAGGTCAACATCCACGTCCTAAGAGAGTGGCAGAATGGGAACGTTCTGTATGCTGACACTAACAACGATAGAAACACTTTCATCCTGAAGTTCGCCAACGGTCATAGGCTCAAGTTGGAGTTCAATGCGGACTCTTCAGTCGTGACCTTGAATACTCAGAGCGGGCATCAGTTGAAGTTGGTCGACAAGTCGTCGGCTGTGGGCGATGATAACCCGTTGGATGCCAACGACGAAGACGGAGTGAACCACGGGACCTTTGTGAAGCTCGAGACTAGCGCCGGTCATTTCATTACGATGGATGACAACGCTGGATACGAGAAGATCCACGTCAGGACAGTCAAAGGCCACTACATGCTCATGGATGATGTGGCGGATCTCGTGCATATCTACACGTACAGCGGATCACTGATCGAGCTTAACCAGGGTACTGTGATCAACATTAAGACTGGATCTACCGTTAACGTAGAATCTGGAAGTCAGGTCAATGTCAAGGCTGGCTCTGCTGTGGACGTACAGGCTGGAGCCACTATCAGACAGACGGCTGGAATGATCTACTTGAACAGCTAGGGGGAATGATGAGTAAGTTGAAAAAGATGATAGCTCTCTTTCGTCGAGTTTTCCCGAAGGCTTTGAGTGGAAGAGAAGCCATGGAAAAACTCATGAGAGAGACGCGGGATCCTCACCAACAGGTCTACAAAGAGGCGTTCTACTATCATCCAGTCTATGATTGCTCCGGTAAGAGGTTTTTAGGCAAGCCAACCTTCAAGATCAGGTTGATACAGTTTACTCAACATGGGCATCCTACGATGACCTTTACCGCAGGCATGAATCTTGGGGAAGCTGACAAGGTTTGTAAAGAACTTCAAGCCGTCTCTGAGGAGATTAGAGAGAAACTCTACTCTGAAGGAGTTTACTTTTCTCCGATATTACCCGTCTAAGAGAAAACCATGATCAAATTAGCACAGCCTGTAAAACTGCTAGACCATGCATATGTAGAGTGCCCTATTCCAGAGGCATCTCATATCAGGATCCGTCTTCAGGGATGGGTCGGATTGTGCGTGGTACCTTTCCATACTGGAAAGAAAGAGAGCAAAGGACCGTGTTGGTTTTGGAATGAGTCTCTTGATAAGCCGACACTCAGTCCTTCTCTCTTGAGCCAATCCAGGGGAGAAGAGTTGATGAGGTGTCACTGCTTCATCGAGAATGGGAAGGTCAGGTTTCTTAGCGACTGTACTCATAAATTCGCTGGGAAGACTGTAGACATGCTTCCAGTGTGCAAAGAAGACTACGATAAAAGTCATGAAATAAAATGATTAACGAAGCAAGTACTGAAGATCTCAGTTTGAGGAGAGACATCTGTGTTGACCCATGGACATATCTTGGAATTGGTGGATGGGGAGTCAGTCCCTGCTGTTACGTTCCTGATCTAGTTAAGCACGAATACCTAGAGGGTGGTCCGTACAGCGGTGAAGTACAATGGAATTGTGAAGGGTTCGTCAAGTTTCGTGAGAAGATGTTGGCAGTTGGATACAAGAAAGCCTGTCCTGTTGAGATGTCTTGTCCGATATGTAGAGGTAACGGACAAACGGTCAAAGAGCAAATGGACTTACTTCGTAAGAGATTTAAAAATTGTCCAGAGATCGATGAGATAGAGAAGAGTATTCTCTCTGGAAAATCAAAGATCGATACACAGCCTCTCATGGTTTTCCTTTTCATAGGACGCAAGTGTAACACAGCGTGTCCTTTCTGTTGGTCCACTTACATTCCTAACGTCAAGAATCAACTGAACGATAAGAACTTTGAGAAGCTGAAACCGGTATTCAAGAATGTGAGGTACACACAGTTCATGGGTGGGGACCTCTTTGCTCATCCTGACTCCTATATCAAAAAAGTCTTGGATCTTCCCAATCCGGGGACCGAGATAATGACGATTACTAATGGGATCGGGATGACTCCAGAGAAGTGGGAGAAATGGGTGAGGAATGGTCCTCTAACAAGGATATCCGTGAGTCTTGATACCGTAGACCCTGAACATTACAAGACTCACAGACTGAAAGATCTTAGTATAGTCAAGGGGAATCTGGAAGAAATCTTTCGCAGGGACCCCAATCACGGGATCTTTCTTGGAAGTCTTATCACAACCGAGACGTTGACGGATGGGCCAGACCTTATGAGGTGGGGTGCTAAGAACGGAATGAAGTCAGTGTGCTTTGCACCTTACAGAGGTCCGTGGCTCGAAGAAAACGGTCTCGGAAGGTTGGATCCGTGTGGTGACGGATGGACTCCAAAAACTCTAGACGCTGCTAAGAGAACCCTAGATGAGATCGGGAAGGTCAGTAGAGAGACTGGGATTGGAACTTGGGGTTATGAAACAGTAGTCAATAGAATACTGAATTTCGAGAAAAGTGGAAGGAAGAAGGGGGAGATAAGGTTCTGCGTTGTAAACACTGAAGAAAAAGAGGATAACTGATGCCACCAACGGCAAGAATATCCGATCTCGGTGTCGGCGTCTGCTGCTGTCATAAGAGCTGCATAGGGATGGTCGGTGTGCTCGTAACTGGAGCTGGAACAGTGATTGCTGAGGGGATGCCTACATCTAGGATCGGAGATGTTATGCTCGGATTCTGTGGGCATGTCGGGATCATGGTCACCGGCTCTTCTACAGTCATAGCTGAAGGGAGTAACGTTTGTCGAATAGGAGATCTCTTCGTAGGGTGTTTCATCGGCAACGTAGTAACAGGAGCTGGAACTGTAATTACTGGAGGATAGAGAAGAAGCATTAGACGCCTCCTTTTCAAGTTCATTTTCATCAGGCTGAGATCTCATTCAGCCTGGTTTGGAAGTCTTCACCGTTGATCTCACCAGCTGTGAGCTGACACATCAGCTTGCAGGCTCGTTCAACGTTGATCTTCCTTGCGGAACGTTTGATGGCGAATTCCTTCGTCATCCTCTCCGTCTCCCGGTTTATAGCCTCGGCGGCTTCTCCCAAGTCCATCATGATCCACTTCCTTTCCTGGTTCTGAGCCAGTGATTGAACGTGTTGCCAGCGAGGGTGATGCCACAGAACGCCCAGAAGCCAAGCTTCCAGATGATCAGAACATCAATCCACAGGATAGCAATCACTACGAGGGTCATCGTGCCTGGAGTCTGTATCTTCATGGAACACCTCCCTTGATAGATCACTAATATCAGTCTCATTTAGGATGTATTCACGGGAAGAAGGCAAAGCCTCCCCGGGAGCCAGAGCTCCCCCTAATCTTCTACCAGGTAGATTTCCGATCCCTGGGTGTCCTGGCTGAAGCTTCAGCCATGAAGATCTTCTCAGTAGCCTTGCGAATCCCGGCGAGAGCATTCTGATTCATCTGCTCAATCCGGGGATCTCCCTCGAGCAGAGTACCGCGCAGCATGTCTCTTCTCTGAGCCACGGCTGCTTCGGCCACGTCGTTGACATGGACCAAATCATTAGTGACATTTGCGAGTGATCCTGTGAACATTTCTATTCTCCTTGTTGTGGATTTCGTATCATACATCGCTTTAATATGTGATGAAAAAGCTGTTATTTACGGAGAACTCTTATGGCCAATATCAGAGACAATGACAACTTCATCAATCCCAGACAATGGATCGAGGAACAACTCCTCGTGAGGGACTACTCTGACGAAGAAGATGCTAACTACCTCAAGATGAAGCTCTGGTCTCTGGATGGACAGTTCTCTCCTACGGAAGAAGCTGACGGAGAGACAGATCCTGATGTAACGGTCCCAAGAAATCACTGGGCTTGGGTACAGAACGAACTGGTATTCCTTGATAGGTATATCAGAACGCAAGATGATCAACTTCAGAAGAATGACGAAGATGTCATCATTGAAAGGAACTACGAAGAATTAGTGGGGGATAGAATAATAGCCTTTAAGGCGTGGATTATTACGCCCAAGTATCCGGATGACCCTGAGAACGACGAACTCTACCTCGACTGGGAGCAGGACTACATGTCCAGGATCACCCGGCTCTCAACCCAGGATTTCGCCGACTTGTACACACTATATCACTCGCTGATGGTACAGAACGGGTTCGCTTCCGCTTTCGACATCACATCTCTCATTACTGGATATGCAGTGGACCACCTGTCTAAATCCCAGGACCAGAGTATACAAAATATGATTCATGATGATGACGGCAACCCGTTGGATAGTATCAGTGAACCGACCCCAGGAGCACAGACTCCCACAGAGTACATGTATGACAAGATACTAGCTTCCGGAGAGGTTGCGAAAGCAGATAAAGATATCAACTATGTCAGAGAAATGGTCCGATACTGGGACGAGATATGGATAGCCATAACGGATTGTATTTCTGACTCTATCATCGACGAACCAGACCAGCCCGGTAATCCAGATCCGATAGGACCACCATGGGGTGGTGACTCGTGGTACGACGCTGTTATCACCAATGTCATGCTGCGTAGACACAACGTTGTCATGATTGCTGATGATCCTTCACATATGGGACTCATCCTTAATGATGGAGGTTTCTTCTATCCCGTTCTAGATCCAGAGCTCCCGGCAGCTGAAGCTAGCTACGCTATGCAAATCGTGGAGACTAACGTCGGTAATCTGGTCTTACCTGCTGCTGCTACTGTTAGCTATCCAACCAACGTCATTTTGACCAACAACATGATCCATCCTAATTTCATCGGACAACTGGATATTGATCATATTACAGCTGATAGTAGAGATCTTCCTGTCAGAGATCCGTCGAACGAAGATGACGGTTCTCGTTTTTGGGAATACGTCTACTTCTCCGTAGTCAATGTGGTACCAGACTCTGATCCAGGGTATACCTTAGTAAGCTCGCTTACTCTCGGTAAGACCCTTATGAATCTTCCAGATTTGCCTGGAACAGAGTACGACAAGTACGATGGGTATGATGCTAACGGCGACGTCCTCATGAGCAGGCAGCGTTTCCTGGAGCTAAACAGTAGATTAGTGAACATCAACCGCCTTCGAGAGGATAATGTGTCGCAGATCGGCACTAGAGTCCCACTGGAATCTATGGCAAATGCTGACCTTCCCGATATGGAGGCAGACATGCTTGATGCCTTAGCTGACAGACTGAATCAGAAGGTGAACTACACAAGTACTCTCGTAGAGTATTGCGACGAGTGGGTGTAACGAAAATCAGGAGATGTCGAGATGCTGTTTTACCAAGGAACTGCCGGTGAAGCCAATCTGTCCATTGAAGAGTGTGTGGTCTTCTTCGAATCAGAAGAGGGTAGAACTCTTATGGAAGATGCTGAGTTGGAGCCCTTTGAAAAGGGTTCGCTCATTGTCGAGAATGGAGTTCTCACCGAAGAATCCATCGACGTCCTCGGAGCGAAGGTCTACGACTTTATGTCGAAGGCTAAGAAGGCCAATAAGACAGCTGATGGAGTTCAAAAGGCGACAATCGCTTTGCTTCTCGTTCCGGTTGGAGTATATATCATGGTCGCCATTCTGGCTACCATCGGTGCTCTCCAAGCTGCTCTCGTTCTCGCTTTCTTCTACTCCATTTACGGTCTGACCTTGAACATGATCGCGCTCGTTGGAGTAGGGACTGCAGCTTTCTTCGCCAGCAAGGACGCCACGAAGCAGGTCAAGAAAGCAGAAAGAGCTTTGGATGACCTCGAGAAAGCGACCAAGGATCCGAAGCGCAAGGCCGAAGTGGCTGCCATGAAGGAACAGTTCTACCAGTCCATCAAGGGATAACGTGAGAAACACGATACTCAACGACAAGAAGTGGAAGCGGGTCAGAGAGCCTACTGGGATTCTTCTGGTCCCGCTCCACAACCTCATGGTCAGAGGAACAGTTTGGGAGCCTAGGATGCTCCGGAGTTCCTATAGATATTCGTGGGGCAAGTACCAACGGTACTTCTACGAAGACCTTCAAGCTAGTCAACCTCCTTGCCATTTTTACGTTGAGTTTCTTGAAGATGATTATGTTTTCTTTTCCGGGATAGGAAGGAGCCAAGTCTCTTGGTTTCTCTATGAACTAGCTGCCACTGGAGCTATCCCGCATGGTAGAAAGGACGACATACTGATCGTCTTGAATGATGACTTTAGGGAGGGTGTTCCTGATAGGAGGATGCTCCAAGGAATTGCCAATTTCTTGATAACTCCGATGATGAGAGAATATGGTATGGCAGTGAACCGAGTGAGGTTCTTTGATGATGCCTTAGCTCCAAATGCTGCTGAGAAAGCTTTGGAGAATAAGAATCAACTGAGGCGGTTTATCCTTGAGGAGAGCCGCTACTGGGACCACCATCAAATGGAGTCTCATGTCAAGGAATACCTGAAGAGGTGATGAATGGCAGATATACCTAGTAACCCGAGATTTAACTCGGGGCGATTCACCGACATCGCTGATAGTGTCGACCACTCCAAAGACAATACTTTGGCGTTGAATAATACTTCAATGAAGATCTTCTTCAAGGGGCTTTTCGTAATGAGCGAACCCCACGGTATTCTTCATGAAGAGATGCGGACACTCTTTGCTTTTATGGACGATTTTGAGGTGGATGAGACACTCCAATACAGACCTGAATCTGTCTCTGAGGCTCTTTATGGTACACCTGACCTATGGTACATGGTTCTTAGGGGCAACAACATGTTCAGGCCAACAGAACTCGTTGTTGGTACTATCAAAGTGGTACCTCCTAGGTTCGTTGGTAACTTCTTGAGATCAGTGAATAAGGCTAGAGAAGAGATCGAGGTTAGCCGAAAAACTCCTACTGACGTATCTGATAGGACCTTGACTCCGATCGACGTCGACCTGTAAAGAGAAGAAAAAGACGACAAGCCCCATACGCCGAAGCGTATGGGGCTTGTCTCATTTCTCTTCAGGTAGTAAAAACTTTCCTTCATTTTCACCCAGGAACCCGTCAACGACTCCATTCTGTTCTTTCTTTTTCTTTGGAGGTTTCTCCTTCTGTTCTCTTCCCTTCACCATCTTGTTCTTTTTACGACTGACTATGTTGCTACTCGGGTCAGAGGCGTCGTCTGATGGAAGTGAAGCGGCATCAGGGAAACTGTCCTTTAGATTCATCTCAGAAAGCGGTTTAGCCTCATCGATATCCTCTATCAGGCGCATATCGTTCCCCGAGACGTATGGATGCGCGAAATAGCTTGGACCTTTCTCTCTCCCGCGCATCTTACATCGCTTGAACGTGTAGTACTTAATCTCCTTCCTACCAGTTATGACCGTCTCAGGATTTCCAATGATGCACATATCGGAGTTCTCCATGATACCCCAGGCCTCTCCGATCTGGCTGCTCATGAGTTTCTGTCCGATGTTACCATGTCCTTTCTCGGACATCTCCTCGATGATGGCCATAGCCGTCCGATTCAACTGAGCTGCTGTGAGCACAGGGATGCAATGTGCAATAGCAAGGGTTTTCAGTTGATCAACGATTGATGCCAACCTGAATCTTTCCTCTGTCTCTCTGGTCACGGAGTTGAGCCTGCGTAGATAGTCAATGATCAGGAATCTGACCTCATATCCATCTTCAGCAAGTTCTTCAATTATTCCCTCGATGTCATTGGCGTCAATCGATCTGTTGGATTTGTAGCGGTAGAATATCTGGTAGTCTTCACTATCATCCTCGTGACCGACCCCTTCGTCAACGATCTGGTCCACCAGATCTGAAGCATCCCATTCTCTTACGTCTGCATGTTGCATATCACCGTCGTTCACGACGTATGATAGCATCCGTTCAGCCGTCTCCGGATTGTCATTCTCCAGATTCATGAATAGAGTACAGGGCTTCTTCGTCGGATCCATGCATTCTGTATTAGCGTTGTACTTCTTGGACCACATCGACGCATTGAAGAGGAATCCAGACTTCCATTTTCCACTAGCACCTAGAGCTGTATAAACTCTTGGAGCTTCAAAACCATTTCCACCAAGCATTTCATTGAGCATCTGGACTCCAGTTGTGATACAGGAGCCTCCACGATTCCTAACATCAATCGTGTGAGTATAGATATTCATGAGACTCTCACGACTCATGTCGAAGTCCAGTGCAGATTCTTTACCAGATACCTGTACTCGTCTGAGCTCAGCATTTGCTTCAGCTACTACTGGACTCAATTCTTCTTCCATGAACGTCATCAAGTTCCGGAATTCGTTATTCTGGTACCTAATTACTACGTCCTGCAGTCTCCCAGCCACGTTAGAGAAGTTAGCGAACTTCAATCTCGCCGCTATCGTCTCATCGACAAAGTTGACGTCATCGTTACCAATCTCCCCGATCTCGTCAAACTCGTCGAAGACTGCGTTGACTTCATCATCATAACTAGATCCGTCGAGGCATGCCTGGAGGATGTTGTTAGGATCATCCAGTCTTTTATCGACCCTGGCAGCTGCCAGCCTCTGGATTAGGTGAAACCTGACCTCGCGATCTCTACTTCGAGCGAAGTCGTCGGGCTCGAAGAGCTCGAAAAACTCCTTAACCCTCCTCATCGACCGGCGGTTGATTGAGAGGTTGCTCGACATCAAGTAGAACACCACGGTCTCTAAGAAGCCAACAGCCAGGTTATCGGCTACCATTTGGAGGTGTTTTCTGTCTTGTTTTTTCGCCACAGGCAACTTCTCCTTTATTATTCTATCTGAGACTCTCTTGCCCCATTTGGTTATTGGTCGGAGCGTCTCAGCTTCAAGATTCCTTTTCAGGACTGATGATTTGCTTGACCTCGTCCAGGGTGATCGACACATCAGGCGACGTGACTCCAACGTAGCCGTGGACAGCTTCTGCCACCGTGGTACCTGGCTTAGCTAGGAACTCGGTTCGCTGGTCTTCTGAGTCTTCCGGTTTCGGGAGGACTCCTCGCCTATCTATCTTCAATTTCAACCTATCGTCATCAGCAAACCGCTCTCTGACTACAGCTAGGTCGCTTCTCACTTTTTCTCCCTGCTCCATGTCAACGTCAAGCCTGAGATGGATACCTTCGGCGACTTCTTGGATGGACTTAACGTTCTCATCCACATCCGCTTCAGGATCATAGACTTCAGACAGACGCACAGTCTTGTACTCAGGGGCAGCCGTGTTCTCGATCCTGAGAACCTTGGATGCTCCAATTTCAGCGTCGTACTCGAGTCTAATCCAGCCTTTTGGGTGATCTTCACCATAGGCGAAGCGCGTGTACGAACCGCAATAGAAGATCCTGTCCTGCCTGGAACTAGGGACATGGACATGACCTGCGATAGTCACGTAGCCGCTGGCTAGTAGTACGTCAGTGGGGAACACTGGGGCTGAGTGGACCGGCCTTTCCGAGTCGATGACGATCGAAGAGTGGGCCTCAAAGTCGATCATCCCGTGAAGGAAGATCACATCCCAGGCCGGACTCTCCGACTCAGCTTCTATCTCCGTCTCAGTACAGGCCAACCAGTCTGAATAGTACTCCTGCCAATCGACAGGATATTCCTCAGGGATATACAGTACGTTGAAGTGAGGGACCACTTCTTCACCTGTGATGGTATTCACTACCTCAACATTCTTTCCCTTGTCCATGAAATTGAACGTGTTTAAGAGGTCGTGGTCGTGTGTCCTGGTACCCTTGAGGATTCTGACTGGCTTGTGGCCATCAGTGAGATCATCATGCATGAGGTCAACGATGCGTCCTACGAACTTCAATGCCAACATGGCAGCATCGGAGTTGAACATGACCTTGCGGTCAAAGAGGTCTCCGGCAATTACCACCATATCGACTTCCGGAGCTTCCTGTTCCAAGTGATGCAGGAAGCTACCCTCTAGCTCTTCATAGAGCCTTCTAGCAATCGTGTCGTGAAAGTGGATATCACTCACGATGTATATCAACATCTTTCCATCATTTGTCATAGTTTCTCCTCTAGTCTATGGGTTCTCCCCAGACACTTTTGAATTGATCCAGGTTGCCGTAGTACTCGGAGTATGGCTTCAGGTGCTTCCCTTCAAGAGGGGTAACACAGAACCTTTTACCATCCCCGTTTAATTCATCTCGCGTTCTCACACGACTTTTGAGAGCATGTACTACAAACGTCCCTATGACGGGTCCGTCGTCTTTCGTTGATTCAGGCATGCTTCATGTCCTTCCATGAGTATTCCTCTTATCACGGCAATGACTTGAAAGTCAGAACGTGATTTGATTCAGGCCAGTCTTTTTTCGGAATCAGCTTCCGACTCGTCACTGACGATAATATCTTGGCAGAGGCCCATTTCATGGTAAATAATGTACGTCTTCACTCGTCTCACTCCTCAGTCATGAGACACCAAGCTACCCGTCGAGTGGCGATCGCATCAGCTAGAGCGTCATGAGCATTGCCGATGTCAATGTTGTAGTACTCACACAGAACCTCGAGCTTGTGATGCTCAGCGTCTGGAAGGCTCCACATAGCCAACTGTTGAGTATCCCAGATCTTGAACTCGAACGGCATAAAGGCATCATAAGTTCTGTAGAGAGCCATCATGAAGCCCTTATCGAACGTAGATGCATTGTGACCTACAAGTCTAGCAACTTTGTAAGGCTTTCCGGACTTCTTACCGACTTTTCCTACAAACTTGAAGTCTTCCAGGAACTCCGAGAATGCGTTCATCGCTTCCTCGGGATCCACGGCTTCCTCGGCCCAAACATCCTCGTTGTAACAATTCATCTCCAAGGCTTTCGGGTCAGCCTTGTCCATGTCGAAGCGTAACTTGACTTCGAACTCACTGTTACCGGATATAGCACCGATCTGAATGATCTCGTGCTTGTAATCCAACAGGCCAGACGTTTCGGTGTCAAAGAACACCATCTGTCTCAGCATTTCTTCAACTTCAGGGAATTTACTCATTAGAATCTTCTCCTTTTTTCTGATAAAGTCTTGTCGGCTATAATGGCCGCCTTCTCAGGACTTTAACCGTTGGTTAGTGCTGCCGCTACGTAACGATCCCATGACGTTTGTTCTTCTCTGGCAGCCTGTAAAAAGCCTGTCGCGAGAGGAAGGACTACGCACAAGGACACTACAATCACGATCGTTGCAATGATCAACTTCTTCATATCTTCCTTTCTTTTAGGAATGCTAACTCCATTAGAGATTGCTTCCCTCCGAAGTCAAGCCTGTTCATCAGGTGTCTCACATTTTCATCGAGCTCTGGGCGGTTGCGGAACCTTCGAATCTGTTCCCGGAGGATGTACTGTTGGACATTCTGGTTCTCTACCCCGAACTCATCCACCACTCGGAGCATCCCAGGATCCTTGGCTATAGAGAACAGAGTTTCATCCTCCAAATCAGCCATGGTGTTGTAGAACACCCTGTTAGTGATCCGTCTCTTTCCTGTGAAGGTAAGATTCTTGATCTCATAGTCTAGGGTACTTTCAAGGAATCCAAGGGTCTTCCTTATCAGATCAAATACAATATCCTCATCATCATGAGTTCCAGTAAGGCTGCACAGCAGGATGAGTACTCTCTTAAGTACTTCGCTACTCTGGATGTTTTCCATGATAACCTTACCGATCGTACACAACAGTCCTGACTTCGCAAAGTAAGTGTTACCTAGACTTGCGTTGAACAGTTTCTCGTGTATAGTTTCTTTCTCGAACGGCTTGAAGGTTTCGAGTCTGGGCTCAATGATAAACGGGACAAACCCTCTGGCATCAACTTCAGGAGGAGTCTCAGCAGTCTCTGCCTCTGTGGAGGTTACTTTGTAAATTCCAAGAGGTATCTGTGGACGTCCGTGTACTACTGAGTAGAATACGGCCAACAAGCTCAGATCCTTCAGGTATGTAGAGGGCATCTCTCCTGTGATCATTATCTGGTTTTCCGGACCAAGTACGTCCACTGGGAGTAGACTGACTCTATCGTTATCTTCCAGATCTTCTGAGTTGTGATCCCACATGTCCATGTAACATCGGCCTCGGCGGATGGCTTCTGCTAAGACCTCATCACCTTTCACAATCAGTTCAATGACCTTTCTGATATGGTGGTCGACAAAGAAAGCCCTGACGATCCTTTCGATTCCATGGGCTGCGATACATCTGTACGTCTCCGGACCTGTCACAAGGCTGACTGTATGAGTCGCCACCTTCTGAGGGGTCACCTTGAAACGGATGCGTTTGAATGAAGGTTCTGTCCTGTCAGTCCCGGTCACCCGAAACTTACTCAAGTCCAGGAATGCCAGCCTTTTAAGACCCTTTACTCTTTTAGCGAAGCTCCTCTCCGACCTAGCGGTCTCTACCTCAGCTATCAAGGTCTTGACGAAATCTTTTCTATTCTTGGCAATCAAAAACATTAGCGCCTCCTTTCTCGGGTTTTAGCCAATACCTAGTTTCTTGGCGAGCTCTTCGGCCACTAGGCCGGACCCGCTTCAAGTCCGTCCATCTGATCCCAGTCGTCTCCACCGGCTGTTTACTACCGGAGGAAGATTCCAGGCCTTACGATACACCCTCGTAATATTGGTTTATGACGGACGTTACTAAGGACTCTGAGCACATGAAGGACGCACGTCGGCGGAACAAGGAATTAATCCGAACAGAATAAATGGTTGGCAAGCAACCCAGACAAAGAAGAGAGAAGAGCCATGAGCCTGAAGAAACTGACAGAACTTGATCTGTTCAATAGCTTCCCCTCAGCTTATAAGAACAGCATCATCAAGGCCATGACCGGCGATCTCCTGTTGGGGCACTTTACCGTATCCCTGGAGAAGATCAGTGAGGGCATGGGGATCATTCAGAGAAGATACAAGTATGTGTCAAGGCCTTCTGTGATAGAGGCCGTTGGCTCAGCGGAGATAATTCCAGTCTTCGACAACGGTTCAATCATCCCGACATCGATCCCGTCGTGGTTGATTTACAACGAAAAGAACCGAGTAGTAGCAGTTTCTAATCTCTCTCCGTATGCCAAACAGGGTGAGAAGGAACTCGACATCGATACGAAGAAGCTCTTCGGGCTTCTCCAATCCGCGCTTGTCCTGATGAGGATTTATCACAACGAGAACAAGCTGACAAACAACGTTAATCTGGTGAAGAACTTGACTCATGTCTACACCAGAATGTTCGTCAGATGCTTGGATAGGCTCTATTCTCTTAACCTAGACCCACTCCAGACCGATAAGGTAAATTACCTCGTAGCGAAGTACTTCCAGATTGGTGTGATGGGCCGAGCCGATACCCCGTCTACCAAGGGGATTGCTTTCGGGATTATCCCGAATGACACCCCGAAGAGTATCATCGAGAGGACCGATGATGAGATGATTATGGAGTATGACTCCCTTTCATCTTTCGTCGTCTCTCTTGCTGGAACGGTTGATAAGATCCAGCATCTTACGTTGAGATCTCTGACCGAGGCATGGACCAAAATGTTCGGCCCGTCGGCGCTTTTGGCCGTTGAGTCGTTCCATTACTTCGTGGTTAATGTCTTCTGGGCTGCCACCCTTTCAGGTGTCAATTCGGAAGTGTTGATCAACAATCTCGCGGACAAGCAGGTCCAGGCCTCTTTCCTCGAGTTCTTCAGGCTCACAAAGTAAAGCGGGAGCGCGCCGATGAGCACGAATTGGATAAGACAAGAGAGGCTGCTCCGGGACTTGTTCGATACGAACATGTACAGCGGCTACGTCCCGATGGTCCCAGAGGCCGAGGGAATCAGTCAGTTGGATCTACAGGACGCTACGGCGTTCAACAACTGGGTCGATTTGGTTATCAACAATCGGTTAGGACAAGTCTGGAACCGGTTGCAACAAGTTGAGAACCATGTCAACGAAACAGGGGTACGGGTACCAGGGTACATCCAGAATTATCTGAATAGCCTCTGCAATCCGTACTTCCAGAGAGATTTCCAGTATCCCAGTGTTGCAGGATACGTTTACGACAGCGTCTTTGACGCGAATGGTGCAGCATATGATTGGGCTTCCGTCTTTCCGACGGCGGCGGATGTGGTCTTCTTTCAAATGCATGGAGCCAAAAGGCTCGAAGAAGGGGATTACTACACGCTCGTCTACAAAAACGGTAGACCGCTCCCAACAGACGCTTTCGATCTGCACAGTCAGGGAATTGGGTATTCGCTGTTCGTACCGATCGAAGAGGTTGACGATGATGACGTCATCTCGATCGAAATGAGACGGCATTGGAATATTCCCAAGTGGCATAGATTGACCGTCGGTGCTGGATGGAACGAAATCGATCCTTTCATGCTTACTGAGATCGACAAGATTGGTTATCCCTACTGCTATGATGAGTCTGCTGACGACCTTGGCGATTTTCTCGTCTATGTCAGGCATTCTGGGGAGACCTATTTCAAGAGACTTAGCCGGAGTTTCTACACTGCCAGAGAAGACGGTGCCGTTGCCAAGCAATTAGTACTGACCTTTAGTACAGGTCATGGCATTGCTTTTGGTGATGAAGTCTTCATTGTCCCGAATTCAGCAGGTTGGATCATCGATGTCGAGACCACTTCAGGTGGTCAGACGGATTTCGACTTGATCTCAGAGGGATACGAGCGAGATCCTACCGGGGATCCGGACGTATTCACTGGCAGAGACACTACTGATTTTAATGACCTGGACCCGAGCGGGTCTCAGGCCATGATCGACAAGATGCCGCTCCCAGTTGAAAGTGAGAGTGAAATTGCGGTAACGATCCACGTACCAGGAGCTTCTCCAGCCGGTTACAGACTCGTTCCTGGATGGGATTTCAATCTCATTGAGAACACTGGTAGTTCAGGTAGTCCAGTTCAGCTCAGACTGATCAACGGCACTCTGCCGATAGGATCAAAGGTCAGGATTATCAAGCAGGAGCCGAGTAACTGGTTCATGACCGAGACCAAGGTGACCACTACTCCGACAGATGGAATCATCACCCTTCTCAGACATGAGAATTTCCCAGTGGGGGTTACCTACACCGACGTCGTGATGAACAACCAGTATGTCGACAAAGGCAAGCTGGAAAACATCTCCGATGGTGCTTTCAGGATTACTAACTTCCCGTCGAACGAGTACTTGTACGTCAAGTACACGGTGCCGAAGAACGGTATCACTAAAGAGATGAACCTGAACTCTGATTATTACAGGTCTGACCTTGAGAAGTACCTGTACTTGATTGGTTTCTACGTTGATCCGACCACGATACCTGGTATCTTCTCAATCAATGATCTACACGCCGATGACTTTACCGTGAAAGCGACAGGGGCGTTCACTCCGACTGACCTGTATGAACACAACGTCGGAAATGATCTTTACGATGAGACCAGGAATTACGGTAATCCTGAGTCCCAGATATTCAGAATCAAAGCGTCTGGCGAGAACCTGGACGAAGGCAACTATGACAGCAGCGAAGTCGTGGCCGAACGCTTCGTCGTTGGATTGTAAGGAGAGACGAAATGGCTGACGACGTCACCAGATCAGAATACCTCGAGCAATACAAGACTGATCATACTATTGAGGGAACTGAGCTCCATGGAGGAGTCAATGGTTCCGACGAAGAGAGTTTCAAGGACAAAAACTTCGGGGGCTAAGACCCGTAAGAAGGAGTCGTTATTATGCCTCCGAGTTATACCACAGAAATTCCTGATGTGAACCAACCTGGAGCTGATTGGCAGAGTATCATTGGAGTAAGCGGAAACGAGCTCCACTACGGAGACGACGGCTCCGACTCACCCAGTTTTGCCTCCAAGAACTTCGGAGCATAAGTTTTATCGACGTAAAGGAGTAAAGAAATGGCACAGAACGAACACACGCCGAATTACGATATCGAGCTCCCAGACATTGGTGGCGACAGTGACAACTGGGGACAGATTCTCAACAACGCCGTTAGGTCCATTGACGCCATCATGGCAGGACTGACGGCTGGTGGAATCTCTGGTGGGATATTCATCACAGACATCGCTCCTGCAGCAGGTGGAAATGTTGGCTCAAAGGTCACCAGATCAGACGGATTGGAGCTTATCTCTTGTACCTCTGACGACGGTGAAATTGCCGTTAGCGTCATGGCTATCAGTGGAGGAACAACTCTGTTACCTTCAGTCACGGTCAACGGTATCTCAGTGACACTTACTCAGCTCCCGGATCAACCGATGTGGGCTGGTACAGTGGACATCACTCTTGGAGCTTCCGGAGATGTAACAGCCATCCATTCTGATGGTCCGATCAACGCGTGTGACGTTACCATCCAAGTTGGACCTGAAGTATCAGGAGCTCTGTTTGGAGCACTTCCTGGAACTCAGACAGAACTCAAGGAAGGAGACGTAGTCAACCTCGTCATCGATTCTGTTGAGCCCATGATAGGGATCGAGGTCGAAGGCTTTGGTGCATGCCAAGCATCCTCACACAGCTTTGCATCAACGACGAACACGACTATTCAGGTTACGATCGCCAACAGAGGGACGACGCTACAAAACCTCACTGCACGGATTCAAGCCGTAGACGCCAGTGGAAGCCTTGGGGCAGCCTTTGAAACAGGGAACACCCTTCCGCTCAACAATCTGCATCCAACGGTCTCATTCGGGATTACCACATACCCCGGAGCACAGGAAGCCCTCAAGGACTCTGAGACGGCTTCAGTGGTAATCACCACCTCAGATCTGGATGTTGTACTATTCGACTCGCCCAGTGCAGAGCTACTCATTACCAATCCTTCAGTCGTGGAAGCGAGCAAGACAGTTGAGAGAATCTCCGGAAACTACAATGTTTCCGTTGACAATCTCAGAGCCACTGCGACAAGAACAGCTAACGATGCATCCACCGTGGAAAATGTCATCATCCAGATTGCACATGTTGACATGACGGTAGATATCGCCGTTCCGGCTGCCAGACTCAGAAGTGGTGGTAATGCTGGTACTGTCGCACAAGATCATATCATCACCGTCACTGGAAATCAGGAATTCCTCCAGCCTCCCACAATGGTCGCTCCGTCTGGGACGTTCCAAGGAGCAGCTTTCGCAGGGGGACCGATGGTCTGGACAAGAGATCTTCAGGTCCATGATGACGACGTGAAGGGATCCCACGCGTGGGGGAGCTTCGATGCCGTCAACCTGGCTGGAAAGGTCATCAACGTTCCTACCAATGGTGTGAACTACATCATCGGAGGATTCGTCCTTAGGACGCTCACCATCTCAGCATGGCCTAACAGAGAGGTTGCCATAGAGACCTCCGTCTTGGATGTAATGAAGTTGGAATGTACGAACCTCTCGAAGAGTCCTTCTGGTTCTCTCAACTTCGATCACAGGGCTGATCAGGATGATACTCTGGATGAGTACACCATCTTGGATGGCCTTGGTGGATCGGTCGATCCTCAGGGAACCGTATGGTACAACTGTGATCTTCCTAATGCCGTGTCTAACACGGCAGGGACGATGCAGGCCGAGCTCGAAGAAGTAATCTAAGAGATTACCTAGGAGATACTGACATGGCTACACAATTCGAACAGTTTGTCAATACAGAGCTCCCCAAGAGGCCGAGCTTGCCCGTTCCTGCTGGAGGAAACCTTCCGGCTGGAAGAAAGCTAGTCACCACTGGGGTGGGGATGGGTATTAACGATGTAGAGGACGTAGCGTCCTCACCCGTATGGGCTGGAAATATCGAGGTCATCGTTCCTGGACAGGATCCGACCTATCTCGATACTCTGACCGAGCTGGTTACGTTTATCCAAGCCCTCGATTCCGTTCCACCCGACGACGTCCCTGATCTCGTTGTGAATCTTCAGCCTGGGTGTGAGCTCAGTCACCCAGCAGGTGTGGACTGGAATCACATTGGGATGACTATCAACGGAAATGATGCTCATCTCACTTTTGCAGGTCAGTGTGCTTTCCAGACAACTTGTTATCTGCGTGATATCTGGATCACGGCTGACACCTACCTCGACTTGAGGAACTCATACGTTCAGTTCAGTCGGTTGTCTTGTGCCAGGATCGATATCAAGGGAAGTACATACCTTGACCATGTGAACGTTGAGGAAGCGAATATCATCCTCTACAGTGGTATGAATCTGGTATGTACCAACCTGAACTACTCCGGGGCCGGGACAATCTCCGGAGTTGGAGTACTCGCGATCAATGATGGTCACCTACTGGTGGATTCAGACTCCGCTCCGGTGATTGGTCTTACGGCTGGTTTCGCGAGTCTCTTCGACTTGATGGTAGTGAACTCCGGATCCGGCGGAGGTATCACTCTACAGAACACAACGGGGAATCCTCTTCCGAACTCCATCAACGGTGTCGTCGTCATCGGAGGAACGATCGCTACTGGTTCAGCTCCGACTGTCATCGGTTCTATCAAGACTGATTCAGCGATTTCAGGAACAGCCATTGCGAGGATGGATACTGGACGTCTGTTTTCCACCACTTCTATCAGGGCTGATGGTGCTGCTGATGACACGCAGTCTGCTACAGAAAAGGCCGTCAGGGATGCCATCAAGCTTTCCATTAACATGTACGACCAGACTCTGATTCCTGATTTGGCTGCCTCTGGTGAAAGGGCAGCGTTCTGGCAGGATGATAGTGACAACCTATTCTTGGTCGCTAAGAAGGCTGATGGTACTACACATGTAGGCATACAGTTGACCTAATCAGGAACACAGAAATCTTGAGTTTTAGGGACGATACGGCATACCGCCGTATCGTCTCTTTTCTTTTTGACAAGAAAATAAGAGTACTCAAGAGAAACTAAGGAGGTCCTTGATATAAAGAGGGGTCCGAAAGCTTCCATTCGCCTTTATGGGTTATAATTTCTTTTTTTCTTGAGGAAATTTTTTGACGCAGGTGAAGCTAACAAGCAAATGGTGACGCGCGGATCTCAGTCGCATACCAACTGGGAACTTCTTGATTAGACATATATAATGGGATTGCACGGTTGTAGGCTTACCCGTTAATTTCCAACCCGGCCAAATAATGATCTATGAAATGAAAGGAGAATCTGAGAGAAGAGGCAGCTTTTTGCAAACTAAGCCAAGTTTGTATGACAGTCCTTACGAAGAGAGAGGGTGGCACCCTTTCGATCTAAATGCCATGACCTATCAGAAAAACAAGGAATGCATCACATGGCCATCCGTCCCAAGAAAAAAGTAGTCGGAACGAAATCCGGTTCCGCTCCGAAGAAGAAAATCGTTCCTCGCAAGAAGGTCGCTGCGGCTCCGCCTGAGGAAGTCGAAGAGGTCGAAGAAGTCGAGGAAGAGACCGAAGAGGTCGAGGAAGAGGTCGAAGAAGTCGAGGAAGAGACCGAAGAGGTCGAGGAAGAGGTCGAAGAAGTCGAGGAAGAGGTCGAGGAAGTCGAGGAAGAGGTCGAGGAAGCTCCTCCCCCGAAGAAGAAGAAGAAGGTCATCGAGAAGAAGCTCGTGATCAAGAAGGTCGTTGGGAAGAAGAAGCCTGTCAAGAAGGCTCCTCCGACCAAGAAGGGCAAGCCTGCCACGAAGAAGACTACTGCAAAGCCCGCTGCCAAGAAGACGGCCGGGAAACGCCGTGGTATTGTTCTGGGCGGCCGTTCGGCTGGCAAGAAGTCTTTTAAGTTCACTGTCAATGACATCGAGTTGACGGTCCCCGGTGAGCTCCCCGAAGAGGGAAGCCGGATTCCGCGTGACACGTTGATGAGCATCGTGCACGAATACCTCGAGACTTCCGACCTCGGCGCTCCTGAGTCCAAGAAGATCACAGCTGACCTCGTGACTCTGATCGAAGACACTCTGATCGCCGTGACCGGCGACTACTCGCTCAAGTTCATGGACGCCATGTTCCGTCGGGTATTCATCCAAGAGCGTTTCTTCGGCAGTATCATCGATGGCGCATCCAGCAGCCTGATGCCCGCTCATTGTCGTTCCAAGTACGACCGGAACATCGAAGGCGTGGAGTCTGTTCGCGGTGAGATAGATGAAGACGGGGATTTCGTTCCCGAAGACTAGTCCCATCTCGATGTTTCAGGGGTTTTAATACCCAAGACGGGAACCTGGCTTCGGCCAAGTTCCCGTCTCTTTTTCTTCTTTCTCTTAGATTACGCTAACGCTAGTGCGTTGGCGACCCCCGTTCCAAAATGGGGTATCAAAGAGTTTATGAAGGTAGTGAACTCTTCGTTTCCACCTCCTTTTAGAATAGACAAAGTTGGATAAGCTTCGTCTCTAAACAGCGCATTCCATGTATCAGAGACAACTGTAAGACCAGCGTCGACTAGAGACTCGCGCTCTAGAACGTATTCTATAGAACCAACAACTTCTTCGTACCATCCCCCAGGAGCTTCAGTCACGACACCATCTCTAATCCCCTTGAGTATAGCGAATACTCCAGTGGATGATAATCTGATAGTAACAGCATGAGCTGGAATATTCATATCCTTCTTGGATTTAGATACAAAAGCTACAGCATCTCTGATAACTGTAATCTTTTTTCTCCTTCCAAGAGGTAAAAACCACTCCAAGAATAACACTGATGTTCTCTCGAAGAATTCGCTAGTCTCTAGTATGGCGACTGATGCTGACATTCCTGGGAAGACTATCTCTGAGTCCATCCCATCAAAGAACCTGGCGATTTCACATCTTCCGCCAATGGCTCTCGTCTCACTAGAAGTCACGTACGATTCTATGGGTAGACTGGGAAGGGTAGCCGGGGATACAGCCAACCTCCTAGACATATCCAGAATTTCTCTTGACTTTTCATATAGAATGCTCAGTGAGTAAATCCCGGAGAAGAATGTTCTTCCTAGGATCTCACACGAGAGCTTGAAGTCATTAGACAGGACTGACCTAAAGTAGGCCTCCTTATCTTCTTCTCTAAGGAGCATGAGAGAGTCTACCTCGGTGCTCCACTCGTCATACTCTCTGATGGTCTTCATATCACACCGTCCTACTTACTCGATCGAGGATGTCGTAGTCTATGTCTGGGATACCCTCTACCTGTATTGGACTCCCATCTACTTCTGGATTGACCAGAGAACCGGAGCATAGATCTCCAACCATAGCAAGAGCCCGTAGACCATTAGCTATCTCTGAGTTGATGGAACCATGAATCAGATTGCAAGAACTTAGGATAGATTGAACCCGACTTAAGAGCATGGACCTGATGGAGTCTTCCTTTCCAGATAATCCGATGTCACCTAGACTTTTCAGACCGATGATATCTGAGAGTAGTCCAGTAAGGTCTCCTAGTATCCCTGATATGGGATCGAAAGTCGGGATGTTCATGCAATCTTCAAATAGATTAGGAATGTAGGCTAAGCTCTTGGAAGCTCCCGTAAGTTTCTCAGCCATTCCGGAAAGGAAATCTACGTCTATGTCAGCTCCGCCGTCCAATTCTAGTTCAGTTCCTCCCAACAGATCCTCACTTTGGTCCACATGAAAAAGAACTCCATCCTTTAATGCAAACGAGACTGTGGAGATCTCAGCCAAGAGATCGCAGATCTCGCCTATCTTGCTAAGATCTAAGAATCCGCAATCTATCAGCGAACCTGCGATATCAGGAACTACCTCCGAAATCTGGGAGGTTGCTACATTGATAATGTCGCCGGTCCTGTCCTCACGTGCGCCCGCGATTTCTTGGGCCTTATGGAGAACTTTGGTCAGTATGTCCTGTTCTGGTAGGTAAGCCATAGTATCTCTTCGTTAGCTATCGTATAGGACTCTCAATGAGTTGTTCCGATCAAAGAACATCCTATTGAAAACTCTACCACTTTTTGAGAACCAATCCTGGAGATAACGTCCATGGGTGCGTTCAGCTTTACAAAGAACGCTGCTAAAAGTTTGGGCTTTGCGGCCGCCGGGGCGATCAAGACTCAAATGTTCGGTCAAACAGCCGAGCTGATCGAGGAGGTCTTCTCCTCGGGCGATAGTGTCAAAGAGGTCGCATCCGAAGTCACAAGCCTGATCAAAGAGAACGTCGTCAAGGACGTAGGGGCTGCCATGGTGAAGAACACCACGGAGGCCGTTCGTACTGGGAAGTTCTATAGGTCGGAAGAGGAAAAGGGAGCCGCTATGGCTTCCGCTCTCGGTTTCGACGACGATATGATGTCAGATTTTGATACTTCTGATATGGTAGGTAGAGGCGACGACGGGGGTGACAGCGACATTGATATGGGAGACTTCGGAGGAGATTCTTCTACTCCAGTTCAAGTCTCTGATAACAGAGTGACTAACGTCTCCAACAAGTTTTCCATCTCATCGGAAGCTTCCTCACTTGGAAGTAAGGTCGGTACGGCTATCGGTGCTGCTGGTACAGTACAAGCCTCCGCCGTCATTGGTAGCAGTAGAGCTCTTGGTAGAGGAATCACTGCAACCAATACGATCTTGGACAATATCCGGAGTCTGATTCAAGAACAGAAACATGCAGTAATAGCGGGCTACAACCATCAGACTGGTTTGGATTCGCACCGGAGTTCCCTTATGACGGGTATCTCCGAGATGGCAGTCCAGCTTCAGGAGATCAATAGGGCATCTCAGGCCCATCTAGGGGCACTTGGCTTGACTGTTGATGGCAGAGCTAGTGATGGTATTGAAACCAAGTATGATAAGATCTTTACTGAGTACGGTGGTTTCAGTCCGGAAAACTATGTCAGGACTGTCAGTGATAGGATCAAGACTACACTCGAAGATATGAACATGTTCAAGGACATGCTCACGAATCCTCTCGAGTTGGCAATGGACTCCCTCGCTGAGAAATTCTTCCCGGAAAGTCTACAGAAGTCATTCCAGAGGATGGATAACATCATCGGTGGACTCCCGGCCACACTTATGCTTCAGCTTGAAGAGTGGGCTAATATCACTGATGATGGCGTACTCAACACTCTGAAGAGGGGTGCTGGTAGGTTTCTCGGGATGGACAGAGACGACACCAGGGTAGACGCTAGATTGGGGACTCTGGATAAAGCTGTTCCGTTCGATGCCCATACCAAAAAGGCGATCACTGAGGTGATCCCGAAGTACCTCTCCCTTATTCTCAATGCCATTAATGGTGGTACTGAGGGAGATGAACAGATCTTCGACTACGGTACCGGGAAGATGAGGACTCGAACAGAGGTCGTCGATCAACTAAATGTTGAGAGAAGTGCCGCCACACGTGGTGTAGGCTTTACTACAGATATGAGTAGGAATGTCCTGGATTCCTTCAAATTCAATCCAGAACAGAGAAAAGTAGCTGAAAAAGAACTGGAAAAGATTCGTAGCGCTGAGATGGCTGCTAGTGGTAAGTCTGTCGGGGATCTTTCAGCTCCGGGCTTGAATGTCGAGCTCGTAGATGCTTGGAACAAGTCTGTTAAGGGCCTTGGGGTCTCCGGACTGACACAGTTACAAAAAGAGAAACTTGCCTTCAGGGCTAGCGGTGCAGAATTCGGTGATAAGGTTGGAAGTGATATCAAGGGCTCTGCTTTCAGACAAGTAATGTCTGACTCCAGTATGGTCTCTTCCAGGGAGATCGAAGCCCAGAGACGATTGGACGATATCAGAAGGCAGACTGGGGAAGACAAATTTAGGAAGAGACAAGCTAAGGGTGGGCTTGACAAAGACGAGAAAAAGATTGTCCGAGAGTCCAGGGATCTGGAGCAAGAAATATCTAGCATCAGGTCTTCCCGTGACATCCAGGCCTACGAAGTCGGGGGAAGTGTCTCTTCAGCGCAAGCCGTCGGGAGAGTCAAGCCAGTTCCGTTTGATGCCGACGTTAGAAGCGCTATCATCCATACTATCCCCGGACTTCTCAGGGATATTGTCCGCGCAAATGGCGGTGAGCCGACGATCAGAGATAAAAATGGTCGAGCGATGAGGATTGATGTCTCAGCTGCTGCTAGAGAGGGTAGGATCAATAGGGCCTCTGAAGCCTCTATCGCTGCTCTTCCAGAGCCTCCTCCAGATCCATTACTCTCCTTCTTCCAAGATCAGAAGGCTGATATGGAGAAGGCGAAAGAAATCCAAGCCAAGCTTGAAACCGGTGAGATCCGTAAGACTAAGTCTGGAGAGATCGACAAGCGTTTCAAGGACGGTAAAGACGCACAAGAAGTACTAGATAGAGTAACGTCTGTTAATAAGGCTGCTGAAGCCATCGGTCCTAACGAAGAGTACACGGAACAAGAAGATCGTCGAGAAGCCGACAGGATGTCCATCAAAGAGATGCTCTTGCATCCAATTCAAGCCATTGCTGACATGACTGATAGAGTTGGAGATCAAGTTGGTAGATGGTTCTTCGGCAAACCTGATGCTCCAGAGGGTGGTTCCTTGATGGATAGGATGACTAAACCTGTCCGGATTGCTTTTGATTGGATTAAGAATAAGTGGACTGGTATGGTCGATGGGATCAAGAGTTGGTGGTCTCAGGACGGTGGTGGTGCTGATGCAGTGATTGGGGCTTTCAAACCTATCACTGACTTCTGGTCTAAGAAAGGTGGTCTCAAAGACTCTCTTCAGACCCAAGTATGGGATCCAATCAAGGGTTTCGCACAAAGAAGTTTCGAAGGCGTTAGTAAAGGACTCAGTGAACTGTGGTCTGGTGACAAAGAAGGTGGGGGTATTAAAGCTTGGATGAAGGACAAAGTCCTAGATCCAGTTAGTAACTTCGCCTCAAGAGCTTTGAAACAAACTGGTACAGCTCTGACTAACGTTAGAGAGTCTCTCTTTGGGAAGGAAGGGGCTCTTAACAAGTTTTGGAAGAAAGCCCAACCGCACATGGGTAAAGTAGCTGCTACCTTTGGTGGAGGTGCTTCTCTTGGTATCATCGGAGGTCCCATTGGCATGATCGTTGGAGCTGGTGCGGGCTATGCCTTGACTACTGACAAGGTTAAGAACTGGCTGTTCGGTAAAGAGGGTGATGATGGAGATCCAGGGATTATCAAGAAGGCTGGAGACTGGGTTCAAGGTAACGCTAAAATGCTTGGCGGCGGTACTGCCGGGTATATGTTCGGTGGTCCTGTTGGTATGATTGTCGGGGCTGGTGCGGGCTATGCCTTACAGACTGACAAAGTCCAGAATTGGCTCTTCGGTAATCCAGACGAAGAAGGTGATCCTGGAGTTATTGGTAAAGCTAAGATCTGGATGAAGGATCATGAGGGAGAATTGTGGGGCGCAGGCCTGGGCGGTATCGGTGCAAGTCTGGCTGGATTTGGTCCGGTCGGCATGATCATTGGAGCCGGGGCCGGTTATGCTCTTGGAAGTCAGAAGGTCCAAGATTACCTCTTTGGTGAAGAAGGAAAGATCACAGCCATTTACACCAAGGCCACTGATTACCTCTTCGGTAACGAAAAGACTGGTGATGGTGGTCTATTCGGTGAGGGTGGAAAATTCGATGCTCTGAACGTCTGGGTAGGTGAGAATATCATAGATCCCGCCAGGACTTTCTTTACAGAGACATGGACAGCTACCGCCGACTGGACTCGTAAGAACGTCATTGATCCGATGAAGGGGGTCTTTGACCCATTCATGGAGGAGATGAAGGCAGGATTCAACTCTCTGACAGATATCGTGAAAAACGGTATCAAGGAAGGGATGAGTGCCGTTAGTGAGTTCATGGGTACCATGTTCGAAACTAGTTTCGGTAAGCCGTTCGGAGAGATGATCAAAGAGAACTTCCTAGAGCCTTTCGGGGCCCATATAAAAAGCTTCCGGGACTGGCTTGGTAAAGGGCTTGGAGGAATAATGAAGAGGGGGGTTTCCTTCTTACAAGAGAAGGCTGCAGCCCTTAGAGAGAAACAGGCCGCTAGAAAGGGTGCTGCTGCTAGAGCTGCTACGTCTCTTAAACCTGAAGGGACGGAAACTCAGACAGCATGGCAGAAGCATATGGGAGTCGGTGGTACCTCAACTGAGAAGGCTGCTCCTAAGCTGACGGAAACTAGAACGGAAGAAGCTCAATCTGAATGGCAGAAGCGTATGGGTGTTCCTGATAAGTTGGCTGGAAAAGTCACTTCTAAGGATGGAACAGTAAACGAACCTACTGCTGAAGTTACTGCTACTGAATCCGCCAAGCCTCCACCCATCCCGACAGAAAAACAAGATACTAGCACTACTTCCACTGTAGAAAAGACGGGTATTGATTCCCAGTCTAAGGAGCGAGCTTCGATAGCTGCTGCTAGGATAACTGAAAGAGATGCTGCTGCTAGAGATCGTCGCACTTCTAGAGTGGATAGAGATGAGAGGCGTAGGACATCGAGAGCCACTAGAGATGCAGATTTGGATATCAAACTCAAAGAAAAAGCTGATGCTAGACAAGCTAGAAAGGAAGCATCTCTTAAAGCTTCTCCTGCTGCTCAAGCTCCGGCTCTTGCAAGTGCTACTTCAGCTTCTGCATCCGGAACAACTGCAAGTCCTGCTCAAGGTTTTGGTTCTATGGTGGAGACTGAGCGTCACACCAAAGATATGCTCAACTTCATGAAGGATCACTTGTCAGGTACTGGAAAGAATCTCGCTAGGCTCGTTAAGAAGCTTGGCATTGACAAGGATGAAGTCGATGAGAGTGCCCTTGGGAAGCATCGGGGCTTCTTCGGTCGAATGTTCGATAAGCTGACTTCTCCGTTCAAGGATATTGGACGAAAGCTCAAGGATGGAATTCAGGCTGTCCTGGATGCTCCGAAGCGTCTGATGAACAAGATTAAAGACATCGTTACTGATTCATTCTCATGGATCAAGGACAGAGCTCAGGATATTTGGGAAGGGGTCAAGGCCATCGCGACAGAAGTATGGGACGTCACCAAGACGGTGACGGGAGAAGCTTGGAAGGCTGTCCAAACTGTAGTACCTGAGCTATGGAAAGGTGTCACTGCCATAACGAAGACTCTTTGGAAGGGTGCTGAAATAGCCGCTAAGGGTCTCTGGGATGCTGGTGTGTCTGTTACTAAGACGATGTGGAGTGCAGCCCAAGCTATAGTTCCGGAACTCTGGAATGGTGTAAAGGCTGTTACTACAGGTCTATGGGGTGCTTTGAAGGATGATGTCATTCCAGCCCTATGGAGCGGTGTGACTAAGGTCGTTAACGGACTCTGGGATGGTGTCAAAGCCCTCGGTCGAGGTATTGGTAGTATCTTTGGAATAGGAGCTGATGCTGTAAGCGGTCTTGCTAGCGGGGGTAAAGTCCAGCTGGTTAAGATTATAGGTTCAGTAGCCATTCCGATGTACGGAGTTGAAGGACCTGGCTTGGGAGATTTGAGTGAAGATGAAGTCTCAGCTGGTTCTAGTGGTCCGGGGGTCTTGGGAAGAATCGGAGGTTTCATAGGAAGGGCTGTCAGAGGAACTGCATCTGCGATCTCTGAAGGAGCTAGCGCCGTGTTTGGCGGTTCTGCGTCTATGACCAATCCTTCTCCAAGAGAGACTTCTACCCCGACAAAAGCAGAAGCTACTTCAGTCCAACAGGTTGAGATCGTCAGATCAGTAACGTTAGTTACCAGGACGGCTGATACAGAGCGAGCAGCTGACGAAAAAGACGAGACTATGGACCAAAAGGCAGAGTCTAGTGAGAGAAAGGCTATTGCTGAAGAGGCTGACAGAGATCGTGATAGTACTAGGATGGACGCCAAGCTCAAGGACAGAAAAGCTGCAAGGGCAGCTAGAGTTGCTAAACGTCGTGATAAGGTCAAGGAAGAGAGAGATGTTACTGATAGTGGAGACTTAGCTGACACTGCAGCTATAGGGGGAATGACTGCCGCTGACGATGATGCTGACGATGATGTATTAGATACCGTTGGCGTTCCAGCTCAGAGGAAAGGTGGAAGAATCAGGAACATTGGTCGGAAGGGGAAAGCTGTTTGGCGAGCAGGCCGAAGTATAATGAAGTATGGAGCCAAACGGGCTGGTGAGCGTGCTCTACTTAAGATGTTTGGTAAGGGTGGCATTAAGACCATGGGTAAGGGTCTCACTAAGGTTGGCGGTGGAGCTGCTCTGTCTGCGATTCTTGCTGGTGTAGAACTCGCCAGAGGTGGATTCACAGGACACAGGGGTTCTGAAGAAGCTGGAGTTGGTGAAGTTGAGGGGATGATATCTGGAATGTTGACTGGGAGTGCTAAGAAGAGAGGCACTCTGGCAAAGGTTTTTCGTACTAAAGAGGGTGGGGTTGGTGAAGCGGCTGCTGGAATGGTCGGATCTACTGGTCGAGGAGCTATGATCGGTGCTACTTTGGGATCGATCATCCCTGGAGCCGGTACTGCCGCAGGAGCTGCTGTCGGCGCTGGAATCGGCGGGATAATGCAGGCTCGGAAACTCGTGATGGCTCCAGATGAATCAGTGATCAAGGCCAATACACTTGTACTAGCTCTGAAAGAACGCGGTGTCGTTAGAGATCCGTTCGGCCCAGGCAAATACAAGGTCATGGACTGGGATTCAGTAGCGATGATGCCTCCAGCGAATCTGATGGAGCTTACTAGGTCGAACCTATTCAGTGGTAGGACTAAAGATAAGTTCAAAGATATCGCTAAGAAGCGTGGGTTTGGGGAATTTGTCAAAGAAGAAGAGAGAGAACAAGCTATCCTCGATGAAGAGGAAAGTATCGGTAAAAAGCTCGCCAAGGCAGTCTTTAGCCCGATTGCTGGTCTCAAGCTGGCATGGATGGCTGGGAAATCCATTATGTCGATAGTTCCGAGTATAGGTAAGTGGCTTTTCAGAGGTAAGGAAACCAGGGAAGCTGATGCACTAGCTAAGGCTCTGACTACTGAAGGGGTCGTTAAAGATCCGCTTGGGTGGGGAAAGTGGAAAGTCACTGATTGGGACGCTATCGGCAATCTACCTGGAGATAAACTAGATCTCCTCTCGAAGTCGAGTAAGTTTGGTAAGGCCACCAAAGAGAAAATGGCAGCTATCGCCAAATCCAAGGGCACCGTAGAGAAGGAAGAAGAAGACAAGTCCAAAGAGGCTATAAAGGCCGATAAAGATGCCAAGGATAAAGAGTCCGATGATTTCAAAGCTATTCGTATCGTTGGTAGTGCTGCAATACCAACTTACGGTATTTCTGAACTTTATGGTTGGCTTACTGGTTCTAAGAGTGAAGAAGAGGGTGATGCTCTTGCTGTTGGACTGGAGAAAGTCGGAGTACTCAAGAATACCTTCGGGTGGGGCAAGTGGAAAGTCTTGGATTGGGATGCCATCGGTAAGCTTCCTCCGGATAAGCTCAGGCTCTTGCAACAGTCTTCGAAGATCAGTAGTTACTCTAAGAGAAGGATCGACCTCATAGCCAAGGCTGCTGGTAAGACGATCGATAAGGAAGAGCGTGAAGATGACAAGACTGGGATCGATAAGATCAAGGACAAGGCTTCGGCCGCACTTACCAAGTCTAAGGAAGCTGTCGGCAAAGCCTGGGACATGACCAAACAGAAGTCTGCTGCAGCTGGGGCTTTCATCAAAGGTTTTGGAAAGGGTCTACTCGACTCAGGAAAAAATCTGGTCAGCAATATAGCCAAGGCTCCTGGAGAGATTCTCGGGGCATTCAAGGACTGGGGTAAAGCTATCTGGAATATGGGCAAGGACTTCGTTGCTAACATCAAGGAGAAGTTCTTTGGGTTCATGGGCAAGATCAAAGACTTCTTCATTAAAATCCCCGGCATGTTGAAGGATGCAATTAAGAATGCTATCAAGGGCATCTGGAACAAGCTGTTTGGTAAAGAAGAGGGCGGAGAAGAAGATACTGCCGCCTTCAATGAGTCCGTTGCTAGGCTCAAGGGATCAGGTCCGAAGAGCGATGAACAGGCGACAGGTGCTTCTGAGTCAGTTGCTAAACCTGAGACCAGAGGTCTTTCAGAAAATGGAGTTAAGCGCAGGGTCAGCAAAACCTTCATAATCAACGGCGTTTCAGTCGATGAAGAGACCTTTAGGAAACACAAGGCTGAAAAGGACGCTAAGTGGAACAAGATGCAGTCTGGTTTTGGGAAGATGGGTATGCCAGAGAGTCCTGAAGAGGCCTCTGAGATCGAGCCTGTCATGGACAAGACTCCGGGTATGATAAAACCGGATATGTTGTTAGGGTCATCGAAGCTTAGTACATCTGGTGGACCTATCCCGAAGCGTTCTCCGACAGCCACTCCTGTCTCGGTTGTTAAAATGCCGACGACGGCAAACAGGCCAACGGTAGAGATGTCTCCGAGAGAAATGTTCAGTCGTAAGGAAGACATCAAGACTAAGATGCTCGCTAGCTCAATAGTTGGCGATCAGAGTAAGATGCTGACACTCCTTGAAGCTATCGCCAGCAACACCAATAGGACGGCAGATAACATCGAGAGTGGAATCCCGGTTAACCTGAAGGTAACTAGCTCAGAGGCTGGGAGTGAAAAGAGAAGTACAGATAGCTCTATGTCGTCTGGACCCAATATGTTTGTCGGAGGACAAGGTCCGGGCCAATCAGATGCTGAAGGTCGGGATAAAACAGCTAACGCTTCCCTCGCAGTTCCTGGGACCATACTCAGAATCGCGAAAGGATGATCCGGTTAGGCCAACTTAGGATTGACGAAAGAAGAAACGAACCGGAGAGTACTCCATGGCTACGACACCAATGAGGCTTAATAGGTCGATAGTTGGGCTCCCCTTGGGATTCACCCAAGTTACGGATCCCAACTACCGGGTATTTGCCAAGACGTTTATCCAGAACGCTAACATAATCAATATCATCCCAGGAAGACCTGGCTTTAACGATGGAACGATCAGGGATGCCAAGTATAAAGCCTTGATGGAGCTGATTCGCAACGAGCCTAATGGTGACATGGACGGTCTTTGGAAAACAGGTTCATTTGGGAATGACGGACAACCGGTTCCGAAAATGAATGTCGATTATTACAAGGATGAGGATTCTGGTAAAATCGACAAGGAATATGAAGAGAGAGATGTTAGGTTCTATTCTTTTGATGTGGACTTTTCAGAGTACCGCCGAATCATCAACGTTCTCCTGAACGAAATTGGAGCCAAACTGGCTGGATTTTCTCTCGGACATAACATCGAGGCCTTTCTGGATACGACTAACTGGCATAACGATGGACTTCACTTCTTTTGTGAAGCTGCTACTACTGTGTCGGAATCAGCCAGTAATGAAGTCAGCGAATCTTCGTTGGCACAGTCTACCAAAGAGATCCAAGCTAAAGCCCGTGAAGTGGCATTTAGTCGAGGATTCGCCTTCAGAAGATCTACTGGAGAACTGGAACAAGGTGGAAGTAACTTTGGAGCCAGCGCAGTAGCGATGGCTCAGAGGGCTCAGAGTGCTATGGGAGCCGCTGCTGCCGCCTCTCAAGATATCGGAGCTGTAATCACTGGCCTTAATGCTACGATGAAAGATGCGGCTTCGAAAGGTGAGCAGATCATCTATCCGAAGATGTGGAAGAGCTCTCAGTTCGAGAAGAGCTATAACCTGAGCTTCAAGTTCGAGACTCCGTATGGAGACCCTCAATCCATCTTCGAATTCGTGTACCTCCCGTTCTTGATGCTTCTGACGTTCGCTCTCCCCAGGCAGGTCAAGCCTGATTCATTCAAGGCCCCAATGCTGGTGCGTCTGGACTCTCCAGGTTTAATGAGCTGTGACATGGGGATGTTTACCAGCTTTAGCTTTGTTAGGGGTGGAGCTAGTAATAGTTGGGCGGCGAATGGACTACCCCGAGTTATCGATGTAACGGCCACTGTAACCGACATGTATCCGTCCATGGCTGTGGCCACCAACCAAGCCCTACTTCGCCAGAACATCGGACTCTCGACGTTCCTGGACAACATGTGCGGGCTTAATGTGATGGAAGCACATATCGCTGACTCTCTCAGGGCAACCATCATGGGCAAAGTCTCGCTTTTTACTGGAGCGGCAGATTCTGCTGTGACCAGTGCTAAGGACGTCGTCGAACACATCGCAGATAGGATATTTTAAAGGAGAGACGTAATGTTATTCTACAACAGTGACATCATTGAAGAGGCCAAGGGTCGTGGTCGGATGGGTGGAAAAGCCGCAGCTGGACCTGGTGGAACTTGTGTTTGTCCGAAGTGTGGTCATACAGAGGACCACGATAGGACAGAACCCTGTACCGATAAGAAGTGTCCGAAGTGCGGCACAATGATGACTCGGAAGGAAGAAACTGACGATAACGAGGAGTAAGCTAATGTTGACAGAACAGGGCGCGGCTATAAGAAAAACCGTCCTGGCAACGTTCGATCATAAGGACGTGGCGCGGGCTGACAAGATGTGGACCGACTGGGAGGAGAACAACCCTTGGTTCTCGTTTGACTTTGTCCTCATTGGACCGTGTGTCCAGTACAAAAGGCACAAGGATGGGGCTAGATGGAAGTACGTTGACAAGGACTTGGAAAAGTGGCAGACTGGACTCCAGAACTATCTCAGGAGAGAGCTCCCGGAGGACTACATACCAATCCAGGGACAGATCAGGGTATGGGCTGAGGTCTTCAAGATGCCACCGAAAGGCACAGCTAGATCGAGACTTGTTCTCATGGAGAGAGGTCATCTCCAACCAGAGAAGACCCCCGATACCGACAACTACGTCAAGTCCATACTGGATGCGATGAAAGGGGTGGTCTGGGTTGATGACAACCAGTGTACTCTTGAGAGTTGTGAGAAGTTTTACAGCCAAAAGCCCCGAGTAGAGGTTTACATGGAGTACCGACAGGACAGACTGGACATATAGGAAACAGACATGATCTTCTACGAAAAAGCTGAAGAACCCGTCAAGTACCATATCTTTGGAGCTGTTCTCGGCTGCTTTTCCTCTCCTGAAAAAGCTAAGAAGAAGTTTGACTTGAAGGTCACTGAAGATCTCGATGATGATGATCCGTGGATAGCTGTGGTTGCAACGAAAAAGGCTGTCACCACCGAGACAGTCGCAGAGTTTTTCAAAGAGTGCACTGAAGATCCGGACAGTAAGGAAGTTCCTTACTACTTTGTCCTCCGGAAGGATGATAGTGGTGAGGAGTTCGTTGTCTTCACAGATGAATTCCGTCTGTACCAGATCGCAGATGCGAAGGGCAAGAAAGCCGCTATAGTTGCTGGCCTGAAAAAGGGGCTAGTAAAAGAACAGTTGGATTTCAAGTAAGGAATAGACATGCCCGTCAGAGATTTCACCGTAGATGGCCTTTCCTTGGAGAGGCTGTCCAGGGGCGTCGATTCCACAAGGGTCGCCGCCCATAAGATCGCGTTCGATGCGGTCAATGCTCTACTTCTCCCTGAAGAGGGGACGGGAGAAGTAACGACGGGTGGAAGAATAGAAGAGGCAGCTGAGATTCTTGGACTAAAGTATGTAGGAGAACTCCAAGCTCTTTCCAGGGACAAGTCATTGGGACTATTCAGGTTCGTAGCTCTTGGTGAATTGGAAAACAAGAGACCTTTGACAGAGATTCTAACCAATCTAGCTGCTGGAACTTTTCGTGAATATCCTGATAAGATCACTACTTCACTAAAGCCCTTCCGCACCAAGCTATCCATCTCTCAGGAAATAGAGACTAGAAATCAGAAGATACTTCGGGAGATGTGGGAGACTGCTATAAGTACCTACTCACCTCCGGTACCTAATCACTACGTTCCAGCTGCCACCTCTGTCGAGGGAGTAGCAGATGCCATGGCTCGTGCCGAAGGAGAGCCTTTAGCGTATGTGGATTGGACTGCCTCAGAGGAAGCCGTTGGTAGAGTGGACCTATTCTACTTTCTTGAAGCAGATGATACTTATGAAGATCTATTCACAGTTACTACTGATGAATGGGAACCTGAGATAACTCCTCCCAAATATCCGGATGAGAAATGGGTATTTACTCCTTCATTCATGGGTGGTAAGTACGTCACTGAAGATTCCGTGATCGACCTCATACTTCCTGTGACATGGGGAGATGGTGATAGGTATTTTGTGGAGTGGGGGTATAGTCGTACTGAACTAACGACGAGACGTATTAGGAGTAAGTACGTCTCTGAGATTGTTGAAACTAGAGAGGGTGGACTAGAAGATAGCTTCGAGAGTGAGTCCTTCGTGGTATCTGAAACCAACGCCGTCAACTTTCTCAGGACTACTAATGTCCTCGGGAAGTTCAGGGTAATCAGGATCTGAACATGGCTATCGAAGAAGTAACCAAGATACCTGCTTTGATTAAGAGACTCTCAGGTCTACTAGAGGGACATTTTGGAGATCTTAGAGAGGCTGTGGACAAGATGTCCGGGGAGTCCTTTACTCCTGAAGGTACCGCCATCAAGACTGTCGACAGAGTAACCTTTCTTAAGAGAAAACTCCTCATCAAGTACTTTGCCTTTGATGCTGAAGGGCTGACGTCTCGGAACTATACGTCGTCCGGCGGGTTGAAGGGGAGGATTATACTATGACCAGTGGAACGTACTTGAGAGAAGAGGACTTCGTTCATACTTCAGGCCCAGATGTGGTCAGTATCAACGAATCAGTAGAACTTGCTGAGAAAGCTATGGTTGAATTAGGATCTCCTGCAGACGGAGGACCAGACGCCGACATTCAGAAGGCTGTCAAGGCGGCTGTCGCTGAAAGAGCTGAGTATTTATCGAGACCTCTCACTGATCTAGAGATTCAAGAGATAATTGAAGAAGAATCCAGAAACAGCGCTATCATCGGGACGGCTGAGGGTACTTATAGAACTTGTCCCGAAGATAGTTTCGATCTTAACCATTTTGTATCTAACGCAGACAGGATGGTAGTTACCCCTGAGAGGGTGTCGAAACTCAGAGAGGTATACGATACTATCCTTACACCAGTAGTCCAGTTCTACGGTCCCGCAGAGAATGGTTGTAGACTGGTTATCGTTAACGGACTTTCATCTCAAGAGAATGTGGTGAGTTCTATTTCAGGACACATGGCAAGTCAGCATGTTGTTGGCAGAGCTGTAGATTTCAGGATCCTCGGTGTCAGTGTAGAACAACTTTTCCGAGACATAGCTGACGGCTTGATTGGGGTGGACTTCGGAGGAATCATCAGAATGAAGTCGTATGTCCATGTTACGGTTCCATATGAGATCGACGGGCACCAGATAAGAGGATTAGCTATCGAACCAGATGCCCTTGGATCCGACAACGACTTGTCTGTTGTTTGGACCTAGTGGTCCGACCATCTTTCTGTATTCGTTAGAGAAACATCTTAATGAGTGGCAGCTCCACCATGAACGAAAAAAGGAAAAACGGTCATGGCCGATAGAAGAATAGATAGAATCATCAAAAAGCTCGACGGGAGATTCTCTCCAGAGCATGAGAAAGCGCTTCGAAAACTGCTTAGTTTCCGGAACAAGCTTACAAAGTCTTTCGAGATAGGGTACATCAAGAACCTGATAGTGGGACTGGTGGAAGAATCTTCTTACGTTGATTTCTTCAATTCCAGGGCCAGAAAATTTATCAGTGACGATCAGCCTGTCTTCCGTCTCAAGGTCCCCATTACTGATGAAGCCCTAAAGGCTTATCCTGATGGAAGACTGGAAAGAATGATGACGAAAGGGTTGAAAGTTGAGAGTGCCCCACATCTAGAGGCGGCAACTGCTTTCAAACTTACGGTTCTTCACTATGAAGTGATGGACCCTCTTCTCACCCTCTTACTTGAGAAGGTTAACAGACTCAGTGAAGAGGATGAGACTCTCTCTGTTGAAAGAGAAGAAGTTTTCAAAACCCTCCCAGATGAAGAGGATCTTGGACGTTTCCTCATTCCCAACATTTTCAAGGTGTTGGTAGAGAGCGTCAAGGGAGATCTCGTTATCATGGAATACGTCCCGTAAAGAAAGAAAAACGAAGGAGACAAATCGGAATGAAGGCAGAACAGGTCACCGTAGCCCGTAAGAAGCTTATCGAACTCTGCGAAGAATTCGGTCTCGACTACGTCATCTGCGCCGGAAGGGTAGAAGACTCAAAGGAAGAGGACAAGGGAACTGCACACCTGTTGTTCATCGCTCCTCACCTGGAGAAGCGGAACGCTGACATGTACATCAAGTACAACTGGTTGATGCGCACGACGATGGACGTCATGAGCTTTGCCAGAACGATGGTGGACAATCTCATCGACCACCACAAGCTGGTTACAGTCCCGGCCGCGCAGCTTCAGCAGCAACAGAAGATGGCTCAGATCCCCGCTCCGAAGAAGGTCGAGGACAAGGCAGACGTTCAAGACCAGGCGAATATCACGGTTCCTCCTGGGGCTGGTGTAGTCGAAACTCCGGTAACTCCTGTTCCCGAGACCGTCGAGGAAACCGATTCTCCTGAACCTCGGATCTCTGATGATAAGCCCAAGACCAAGAAGAAAAAGAAGAGCTAAGAAGCTCTCGTCGAGGAAGCAAAGGAGGCTAACGGCATTGCCGTTAGCCCCTTTGTAATCGTTTCTGGACCAATCCTAGCAGGCTAGGACTCTCTCCACCATATTGTCCAAGTCCTTGACCAGATTCATGGTATTGAGGGTCTCGACGATGCAGAACTGTACCGATGCTTCACCGACAGCTCTGTCCATATCGAGCTCGCCTTCAGCTCTCACCAGAGTCTTCGAAGTCTCCCGCAAGATCTTGGACATGAAGGTCCTCTCGCCGGGTTTGATCCTCTTACTCCGATAGAGTTCCATGCCTTCTCCAAGGCCTGCATCAGCCTTTGCAGGTGTCTCACCGTCGATGTCTTCTTCCATCTTCTTCTGGACCTTGGCGGCACGAATCTCAGCCTTGATTGCTTTCTTGGCCTTCTCTTTGACCATCTCAGAGATCTGGTCTCCAGCTTCTCTGATGGCAAGATTGTTATTGGGCTCCAAGAAGGAGCAAGCCACGAGGTCCTTGACAACCTGAGATTCGCTCTCAGTGAAGTCCCGCAACTTCAGTGTACCATCCTCGAGAAGTCCGGTCACGAAGCTGACGGTATTGTCTTTGATTCTCTCGCCAAACTGATCAATGGCTGACTCATCAAGCGGGAGACCCCGAATCACAACACCAGCAACCATCTCAGCCACTACGGTCCTAGCCTCGGTCGTCTTTTTGTCCCTCTCACGAAGCCTCTTTGTCTTCGCGGTAGACTTACTGGACAGGGCACAGGTCCCTTCCTCAGACAACACCTGGGCCTTCTTACCAGCGGCGATAGCCGTAGCATTGGGACCAAATTCGTTCTGATTCTTGACTGCCTGTTCAGCCAAAACCTGTTCGGCCTTGGATCTTTGCTCAGCCCGGCGTCTCGAAGTTCGGTCTGGCCGCAGCATGTCTTTGAGTATACTCATTTCAGTGTTCCTCTTTCTTTTCTTCACAGCCCGCGCCACGGCAGGTGATTTAGTACGTTTAATTCTATGTTACTGTCGATGGCCTAGATGTGTTCGATTTTCACCGAGTATGCCAGTCTGTTGTCAACCACTTCGGTATTCAAGTTAAGGAACTCAGGCACGTATGCCACCAACTCCTCCTTTGTCATCTCAGATAGGTCGTCAGGGCTCGTCCTCTCGATAGACTGTTGACCCAACTGATTCATCCCCACCACATTAATGAACCTGACCTCTGGGAAGGTGGTTTCCAACATGGTGACAACGTTCGACATAGAGAGTACGCCGATATCATTGGACGACTCGACATGTGCCGCAATGGCTGCGATGATATCACTGTCGATGCTTGTGTCTGTTCCAACCAACCTGATTTTGATCTCCATGAAGATGTTGGAAGAGGTTGTACTGTGATGCCTCGCCACTCCATAGGTATTGAAGAACTTCATGCTAACTTGCGTATTGTTCTCCAATAGAGCCATGTTAGAACGAAGGATATCCTCATATTGTTGAAGAGTCTCATGGACATCAACACTGGCATCGTAGTCTGAGAAGTACTTTGTCCCGATAATCGGGACGCTCCTAAGGACCAACGTACCATCGCTGTTGAGTAGAATGTCAGACAAGATCAGATTGGCCAGTGGTTGATGTAGAGTGAAGTAGTCAGAGCTAGCGTGTACAAACACTGCAACCATCCCAAAGAAGCTCCCGCTATCAACTCCGTTCCAAGGACTACCATCCCAATACCATTCGGTTCCATTCCAAGACCATTTGGAGTCCGACAGACCTTCCATTAGTTCCAAATAGTCTTCTCTGTTCTTCCGACTGTCTTGGGCTTTGTTGATCATCACCCTCTCGTTATCGACAGTCTCGACTTCGTACGGATCATACAGTACGAGAGTTTCGATATCAAACTCTTCTGGAACATTGATCAAGGCTAATGGATTTCCAGCCGAGTCCAGAAGATTTCCTGTCAGAGAAGGATTAACCAGTTGTAACCGGCCTTCACCAGCTGTGTCGTTGACGATAACATCCTCAGTCTCGATCTTGACAAACCACTCAGTGTCGCTTCCTTTCTTTTTCCCAAGGGCGACATAGCAGATGATTTCATTGCTGGAGCGATCTCTCAGGGCCAACACGACTCTCATGTTGGAGGACTTCAAGATATCAGCGTTATTGGGATGATAGTTCTCGTCTTCGTCGATATTCGTCGCCATGTCCAAGTAGAACGTGTAGAAGTTATCATACAGTCCGTTACGCCTAGCGTTAACAGTGTTGACGATAACTTCGAATGGGAAGCGGAAGTCTGAGTACTGGTCAAACTCCACAGTAATCCCATTAGCCACGGTTGTTCTATAATAGACAATACGTGGGAATGGGTCTAGCTTCACATACATGAGATGAGGAATCGAATAGACAAAGGATCTCGAGTCTCCGAGATATGCCTCTGGAAACTCTCCTTCCTGTAGGAATCTGTAGCCAGCTCTGTCCGGATCGTATACGACGATCTCCCCGGGTCTAATGACAAAGTCCCGGGACGAGATCCATTCATAGTCAGCCTTCAAGTCCACTGTGTTAGTAGGGACCACCCTACCATCACCATCTCTTAGAAGTAAGAAGACTGTGAAGAGCCTTCGTAGAATGTCGTCTCTCTGTTTGACGAACATTAACTTACCCTGATTGATCGAACTGGTCTCGACGAGATTCTCGAAGAAATACTCCAAGTCTTTCTCAGTGATCAAGTTATTTCGGACCAGGATTTTCTTAATCAGCTCCCGTTTCAGCTCTAGAACCCCGAGTCTGTCTTTACCACCAGCAGCATCTGATAGGTTAGAGACTACGACCTCCATCGCAGACTTATCCTTCTCACTAGTAGAGTTAGGATCTCCTTCTTCCCTCACGAATTGAATGCCGATGTTGCCATCATACTGAAAATTACCGAGTACGCCCTTGGTAGTGAACACTCTAATTCTAACGGACGAGCCAAAACCAGGTCTCTCTGCTGAGAGGGTTGGGAAGTAGACCTGAACGGACTCTTCAGCCGGATAAGCGAAGTAACTCAGTCTGGTCCAGTCGTAGTAGTCCCCGGTAAGGGTTTCCTCTTCCGCTGCTGAGATAGGTTCTCCATCCTCAGTAAATGCAACGGCGTTATTGAATTCCTTAGAGATCTCCATGTATTGAGAGTCAGGTGTTGATCTTGTTGGATCCTGGACCTCTACTTTGAATCCTGCCAACTGGTCTTCGAATTCTGTCGTGTACGAGACAAGTTGGTCAACGTCACTAGTGAGTACATCAAATACGTACTCGTTCAGGGTCATCTGCCAAGCTTCGAGCTTGAAGATATACCATTTCTCCCCGCCGATGACATTGCTGTACATCTTGATGTACGGGTTAGTAGTTTTGTACTCTTGGAGATTGTAATCATTCAAGTCGTAACGAGCCTGGAATACCCATCTGTTGTTGGCGAAGTCAGAAATGGGAACAGACTCATCCATCCTGGAGATGGTGACGAAAACTGAGCATGGAAGTAAGAACTCAAACTCACCGAAGACGAACTTCGTGGCCTTGTTGATTTTGAACAGCCTTGTTGCTCCGTCGTCATCGGGATTCAAATTACTATACTTCAGTATCTCACTCTCACGTATTGCCATGGACAGATATACTTTGGACGAGAAGGCGTTCGCCACCTCGTAATTGTATAGCTTGGCAAAGTTGTAGATACTGGAGTCCATTGAAGCTGTGTTCAAAAAGAACTCATCGTAGAAAACATTTCTGTGGAAGACTCCAGTCTTTACAATCGTCGACGCCGCTTGTGCGAAGAAGCCAAAGATACTAGGCTTCAACGTCGATATCGCAATATCCTCATTCTCGTCGAAGAAGAATGTCTTCGCGAGGCTGAGGAGGTCTTCTTCTACCCCGTAGGTGTCGTCTCTGACGACTGGGGTCGTGTCAGTTGTCGTCGCCATCTCTCACCTCGTTCATATGATTGCGGGTACAGAACTCTCGCTCGGATCCCCAACATTGTCGAAGACTAAACAGGGCCTTTCCGGGCCTCCGTTCCTTGACTTCATGATCACCTTCACCGCGCTCGCGCCGAAGACATCATCTCTAACTTTAGCAGTTCCACCACTACCTGAATACTCGTTATGCTGGATTCCTCTCAGCTTGATCCAAGTTTCATCAGTGAATGACTCTGTTCCAGCTCCAAATAGACCAGTTATCCAATCCCAAGTCTCTCCCTTTGCTCGAGATGCCAGCTTTCCTGATCCCTTAACAAAGTTCCCTACAGACACTCCAGGCCAGACGATAGCATCGTAGACCGTATTCCTGTCCGATTGGGCTTTGATGGAATCATTGAAGTCTGTTAAAATCTCAGGCTCAAGGTCTTCCTTGTACACAAAGGCATACGGGATTGAAATTTTGATAGGAGAACCATCTCCTGTGGCCATAGCACTATACGGCATCGCCGTTGGAAAGACCCCAGTGAACTTAGACCAAAATTCAATGGATTCACCATCTGGTCCTATCAAGAAATAGTAAAGAGACGTTTGGTAGTCTATGATCCGGTTGGTCCGGAAGAACTCAGCTGGGAGAACCTTACCACTCTTCACCTTCTGAATGTATTCATACCAGCACTTGTGTAGATTCAGAACGGGAAGTCCTTGAAGCTCTTCATACTCGATGCTGAATGACCCACCACTCCTACTGTCGTTATCATTACCAGCATATTGATGTTTGAGCTTGTTCCAAGTCTCAGCGATTGTGTGAGGATTTGAGGTTGTATCTACAGGAGTGAAACCCATGGCAGTGTTAGTCAGCAGTTTGATCATGCTGGACACGCCTTTTCCCTCGATACCGAACGAGAGAGCCTCTATGATAGCCCGACCTCTAGACGTAACAGTCCCTTCTACGTGTTCCTCCCAGAGTTTCTGGAAGTATCGGTAGTTTTTCAAGTTCTGTCCGGCCAGGTTACAGCTAGGAGCTGTCATGAAAACGTACCATACTGGACCGGTAGCAGGTTCTCTCCAGGCCCCACGGGTCCTAGTCCTGTTGTATACATTGAATGGGTCTAACACCCGGGATGGGTCCATCGAATCTTTTATCGGGGAGTCCTGCTGAATCCCGCCCCTGACGGTACCCGTTCCGGTATGGATATTCGCGTCAGCCATCGGTGGGTCTCCTGTCTCGGTTCATTCTTTATAGCTCCGTCTATTGATTGTTTCGGAATGGATCTACGACAAAAAGTGACAGAGACATATATTAGGTCATAGCTTACGGGTTTAAGTCTTACCTAGACAGTTCAAAAAGATCTAACAAAGGAGGGCCCTGATCATGTCTGAAAGGAGGCGGTAATCGACTTCGATTCTGACCCTGCCACCAGGAAGATGTTCAACGTCTTCAGGCAAGGAAAAAGATTAGAAGAGATCGACCGCAAGTTTCATTCTCGGATTGAGAAAAAGCGCCCCTCACTATCGGATCACCTGAAATTTGCTTTCAGGGAAGTATCAGAGGAGGGATTCGCATCCAGTCGAAGAATGTAACTCGTTCGTGGCAACGGGAGCCGAAATCCCGGAAGACCCGAATCCCCCTGAAGGAGAGGTAGACAACATCCCAAAGGGCCAGTCTATGACCGAGCCCGATATACAATCAACTGCCGCAGTTCCAATGGGGGCTAGGGACAAGGAATTCTAGGACGGTGGGGGAGGGTCACTCCTCCCCCATCAGTCCTCTTTTTTCTTCCGAACTGGTAGAACATCTTATTGCAATGAGAACTCTATACTTGGGATATAAACATCGGAGAGATTAAATCATGGCAGTCGACGGCGGAATAATCAACGATATTGTGAAGCTGGCTGGTCACTTCAAGGATAAAGTCTGGCAGCCTGACGTCAATCTCGATACGCTGAGAAGGCGTATCAAGGGTGAGGGACGAAGTATCAGTCGGCTCGCTAAGAAGTCTATCATGCACTTCCCTCTCATCATCAGTGATAGCTGTGATTTTGAGATGGCATCGGCTTTGGCCACTGCAATCGAATATCGCAGTGCAGTCTTGGTGAAAATGGTGATCGAGCGAATCGGTATCATCAACCTTGAAACAGGTGAAAGTAAAGAAGGGCTTATCAGTAAGATCTCTGGCTTCGATATGCTCAGAGACGAGTTGGAGGGATGGGAGAATGTTCCTGAACTCAGGTCTCTACTTGATGGAGATGGCGTATTTGATCTCTCAGAAGAGATCGGAAACGGCCTCAACTGTACCGACATTGATGGAAATATCCTCATCGTTGAAGCAGCCCCTTTGACATATGCTGACATTGAGAAAATGATCGGTATCCCTTCTACACCCGGTGGAAAGGCAGCAAGGCTTCCAAAAGGAGAGACTGCAGAGACTGTCCTTCGCCGTGAGGTCTTGAAGATGGAAGCATCTTATTCACGCGCTACCACTCCGGCTAAGAAGGTAAATCTCGAACGTGACATCGATTTCCTCAATACCTATCTTGCTGATAGAGTCGCTATCGAAATCACCAAGAAAAATGTCGAGAGAGATGAAGCAGAAGCTGATGCCGAAGAGAAGGCCGTCAGAGCTGAGATGGCTAGAGTGAAAGGTGAGATTGGGACATCATGGGCTAACGTCGAAAAGAAAACTAACAAGGCTGAGCCCTTGAAGATCTCTGTCGACGTGGAGTACCATACTCCCGGCTTCATCAAGAATACCAAGTTCACTCTTGGGGTCAAGACCGTGATCCACATCGTTCCCTCTACTGAGATGACGAAGTTCCTCCCGAAGGCCAAGTTCGATATGAGCTTCTTGATCAAACTGGCCCGTCTATGGACTGGTGAGACCAAGTTCTTCAAGGATTTCGTCTTCAACCTTAAGGAAGTGAAAGATAGCTTCCGTAAAGAGAAAGCTGGAAAAGACGGTTGGTATGCCAAACTGAAACGCCTGACGTCTGACAACAGCATGAGACGAATGATTGGTGGAGACGTCATGTCCACAGCCACCTTGGCGGTTTCCATGGAAGACGTCGAGGAAATGCTTCGGGAGACTGACGGTAAGTTCGATCTCTCCAAGAGTAGTACTGCTAAGGGAGTTGTCGAAAGCTTGAGTCTTCTCAACCTCGTTATCATCGATGAAGTAAATGACAGGATCTGGTGGTACGATGAGGCTGACTCTGACTTCGATGTGAAGAGCATTGATGGCATCAAGAAGGAGGATAGGGAGCTTACTCAAGGCGACCTCCTCAAAACCATCCTCGCGGTGACCAAGTAACGCACGGGAGCATAGAAAAATGAGCAGACTTACAGGAAACGAATATACCCTCCCAGAGAACCCATCGAGAGACGAGTCTCTCGAGTTCTTTCTTTGCGAAGGCCCTCATGAGAGGCACAAACTGGTGGCCTTGGACGAGGAAGTCAAGACCACTCAGATGAACATGCTGATTCGGAAGATGATTTCCACAACGGCTCCGAAGCAGGATCTCATCGATACCAGATCGATTGACAAATCCAAGGGTGATATCACCAAGGTCCCGGACTACTACAACGTAGAAGACGCTCTCAATGCGATGACGAATCTCACCAGGAGACAGGCTCAGGTCTTGATGGAGCTCAGTATGCTGAAAGGAAAGATGAGGGAGTATACGAGCGACTTCCAGAAGGCCTACAGAGAGAACAATCTCTTAGCAATCTGGTTGTACCAATCGATGGTCATGAGTCTGTTCTATGGAACGGTTTTGGCGATCTCTACTTCAGTGAGAACTCAACTCGATCAGAGTGGAATGACGATTGCCTATATGGAAGACAGGGGGCTGATGGCCAACTATGTCATCCAAGACATTCATCACTATAACCAGGCTTTCAGGTCTGGAAAGATTGCTGAGTTCATCAAGACCGGGAAGAAGGGTAAGAAAGCCCTTTTTGGTGACGGCACTGATCCTATGATGGTTGAGCCAATAAAGGTGGCTCCGATAAAACTCAGAGGAATTGGTGAAGAGGTCGATGATGAAGAGAACCAGAAGTCTGTCAACGAAGACTTCGGAACCATTCTCGGAGTTACCGTTGCAGCGATTGCAGCATTCTTCTTCGTCATCTATCTTGTTCGCAAGAGTATCATCTTCTTCTACAATCTTCGGAGACATTTCAGTAGGGAGTTCATGATCGTCTCCCAATTTCTGGAAATCAACGCTGCCACTAAGAAGAGTGGAGGCGTAAAACAGAAGCAGATTAAGTTGGCAAAACAGATGGCCAAACTGTCTGACAACATTTCTGTGAAGAATGATATCGCAGAGAAGACCTCAAAGGATACAGTACGGAGAGAGGTCAACACAGAACACGTTCCGAAAGATAGCGTCCCTGCATCGGCCGGTGGCTCCCCCCTAATCTGACACAAGAATCCCACCTCCAAGAACTAACATCAAATTAGGTTTTTGAGAGGCCAACATGACAATGCGACTGACACCGGATCTGGCATCGGATGAAAGTCGCGCACAGGAGCCCCGGGACACTACTCGCACCCTGGCTCTCCTTGACAGATTTTTTGGCGAGAGCCCCCTAGACGCGTTCACCGGCCGGTAAAGGCCTGAGGACCCGCTAGGGGGTATACTTTCTACTGAACCCTTGATACGGAGAAAAGACCATGCTGTTCTTGAACGAATCAAAAAGCAACGGTGGCGGCGGACTCGCTGTGAACCTCGACGAAATGCTGAAGGATCCGATTTTCAAGGAGATGACTGACATCTCTGAGGAAATGGGCATCCGCGAGGAAGACTACGATGTGTTCGGCGAAGGAGCCGAAGGTATCCTCGAAGTCGCACTCGAGATGGAGACTGCCTGGGGTGCCATCATTAACGACGCCGCGAGCCTTGAGCATCAGGCGATCGTGAACGAAGACCAGTCGATCTTGGATGAAGGCGTGAAAGAAGTCTTCAAGTCGATCGGCGATTTCTTCATGAAGATCTGGAACGCCATCAGCGGTTGGTTCAAGAAGACCGTCGCCAAGCTCTTCTCCAAGTTCGGCAATCAAGAGAAGTGGTGGAACGGTGTGCGTGGCGATGTGACTGTGAAGTCCATCAAGATGAACGGCAATGCAAACGTCGCAGACGGTAACAACGTCGCGAACGAACTCATCGCCGCTGTCAAAAGCATCGATACCATCGGCGCTCCCGACGCTGAGTCCCAGACTGCTGGCCAGATCAAGGCCAAGATCCTTGGTGCTGAAGGCGAACAAGAGTTCACCGACCAGGGCGTTTCCATCGTCCTCAGTGGCTCGACGAAGTACTTGGCGCATGTCAAGAACATCGTTGCTTCGGCTGGTACCGACGCCAAGAACGGACAGCGCCTGGCCAAGGCCGGTGCTTCCTCGGCAGCCAAGGGCGGCGATGATGCTGCCAAAGCCAAGACCGAAATCGAAGGTCTGAAGAAGTCGCTGGCCGGGAAACAGCGTGTTGCTGGTGCCGTTGTGAGTGCCTACAGCACCGCCATCTCCCAGGCTTCGACGGCCGGTCGAATGCTGCTTTCGGCAAGTAAGAAGGGCGCCAAGGACGACAAGTAAGTCGTTCCCGTCCTGTTGAAGAAGACGAAGACAGACGTTGGCCTCACCCGCTCGAGCGGGTGAGGCCTTCGTACTGCTTTGGGGGCGGAAGGTTTAGATTCCGAGGATTTCCAGTTCGGCCAGGATCGGCGAGTCAACCTCGCTGCTCCCGAACCGAGATACGATGTACGCTTCTTGGATCCTGATGGCCTTCAAGAACGGCTCGTTAGCCTTCTCGGAATCGACGACTGCCTTATCTGCCTCGATCAACGCTTTCTCACTGTCCGTGAACGCCACGATAGCTGCTTCGGCTGCAACTACCGCTTGGGTGGCGGTGGTCTTGGCAGTTTCGGTTGCGGTGACTGGAATGGTCTCGGCTTTGGCTTTGGCTTCCTTTACCTTTCCTTCCAACGATTTTCTGCTGGGCATTGAGTCGAAAGCTGCAGCTGCGGCTTTGGCGAAGGCCTCGGCTTTGGCGAAGGCCTCGACTGTGGGAAGGGATTCGTCCATGAGGCCTTTCAGCCCCACTTCCGCCTCGTTCCGTTCCGTCACGAATTCCGCATGCGCTGGAGTTCCTGTACGTACGTACG